>Ga0209208_10013501_pt1 | contig 10197 bp, 8 predicted proteins | sample S1TSphfallax_3_FD_187694 | JGI IMG/M metagenome (GOLD analysis project Ga0209208, IMG submission 187694) | Host-associated microbial communities from peat moss isolated from Minnesota, USA - S1T2_Fd - Sphagnum fallax MG (SPAdes) (version 2) | ecosystem: Host-associated > Plants > Peat moss >... | reverse complement strand
ACCTTGCCCCCCAAAAGCATGTCCTTTAAGGTAGGGTCAACAGCACCCATAACATGCTGGAACGTGCGGTTCACAGCCTCAAACACATGCTTGTGGGCCATGGGTGCCTCATCCCACACAATGAGGCGTGTAGCCCGAATCAAGGCCGCTTATGGACTGTTCAAGGGAACATAGCAAGCAGAGGAGCCACAAAGGCCTGCTACGGGAATTTTGAAATGTGGGTGAGCTCTGCAGCCGCCTTCCAAAAGCAGGGCTGCAATGCCAGAAGATGCCATCGACAATGTTATGTCACTAGTAGAGCGCACCCTGCTGAATAGGCACCCATAGAGGAAAGTCTTGCCAGCCCCTCCCAGCCCATTAACAAAAAAGGTTTTGTCCACCGACCTGGGGTCATGGACCGCGTCAATGACATTGTCATAAATGGAGCACTAGTGCTGATTTAGCAAAGGCACATCCCAAGCAAGTTACTGAGCTTGCCGCATCACATTATACATGGCCCGCTCCTCAGACACAGCGGCGTCCCCCGGGGCAGCCAGCTGTGCAGGGATAGGCAGCTCAAAATCCTCTAGGGTTTTTCCCCCTTGGGCCTGTAGCAGCTGTTCTACTTCCCGCAAGCCTTGGTCAAGGATGGCCTAGTCCAGTTGCCGGTTGGGCGTTACCTACGCGACGCAATCGAGGGCGAGGGGGGGGGGGTTATAATCGAGAAGGGCACAGTTATTCATGCTTACAGCTGGCAAGGAAAGCTGGTCTGCAATAGGATCCAACAGCTCGTTGGGCACCACCTGGAGGAGTTTGGCCTTAGGTTCAGTAGACGCAATCCAATGGGATTTGAAGCACCAATATGTGGTAAGACTCATTAAATGAAATGTGTGGAATGATGCTGAGGGATCAACTTTCTGGTACATTGAATCCAATAATCGGCCATTCAATAGAGAAGTTTCCAAACAGCAATTCAAAGAAGACAGCAGAGCACAACTTATACCATCACAACCCAACGAAAGGGAGGCCACTCACCTGGCGTGCTTGGTGCAGGAAATCCTCCATAAAGGCTCCCTTATGCTTGTCCCACAACCACCCAGGATTGGTGATGTTGTTGAAAATCAGCAGGCTGGCAAAAAGCTACCGCAAGCTTCTGGGCGGTTGCACGCCAGCAGCTTCTGAAAGGCACTGGTCCCATTCAGCTTCATCTTGAAACAAGCCACGTGCAAGGCAGGCAGCTTTAAAAGTGGGGTGCATAACTATGGTAGGCGTGTGGGGCCGGTGGGTAGTTCTGAGGTCCTCAAAGCATGTGGCCCCTACAACGTGGGTAAGCAAAACTCGCAGATAATAACGCTTGCCCTCTGAGGGTTGCACAAAGTACATGCGCCCCACAGTTCCCAATGTGACATTATTGTTTCAGCCTACACCCCGCCGCCCTGTTGTCCTTTTCCGGAGGTGCCATGCCTTTTTGGATTTGCTCCACACAGCGATTTCGGGATAATCAGGGTACAATGTGGTCAACGCAGCAGGCAGTGGTGGTGCAGGGTCATTGCTATTGCGAGCCAAAGTGGCTGCAGCTGCGTATTCAGATTTGGCCTTTCGGTTGAAATCAAACCACAATTTATAATCACCTTTAGTCACAAGACTGGGTGATCAAATAATTTTAGTTGTTTAGTGTGGTGACCAAAAATTAGTGATTGAATTTTTTGTTTTGGTCACCACAAGCTTTACAATGACCAAATGGCTTTACTTTGAGTCACCCTTAATTATTTTTTGGGTAATATGACCTTGTTTTGACCTAGGTTGACCATGGGTTGACCTAGACTAACCATATATTGACATGATGTAGGGTTGTATTTACATCCATTGTGTTGTGACAAACGCACAAACCTAATGACAACCTTGACAAAAACTACATTGGAGGTGATGCAACCATAGACAATTGACATGGTAAGAATCCATGTCTACCATACCATCTCAACAAAGTTTGAAAGACTCACCGAGGTCTAGAAGTGAAAAAAGAAAAAAGAGTCTTTAGGTAATGGTTCATAAAACTTTGGAATAGAGAGGGATTAAGATCCAAGATGATAGATGAATGTTTTTTATTCCAACCAAATAGAGTTATTCCAAAAAGGTTGAGAGAATAAAGATGTGGAGGAAGATGTGAGAAGGAGAAAAATCATGGGCTAGTAAGGTAGGTTTAGTTACATTTTTGGACATTAAGTGGAAGGAACTAGACCATGGAGCTTTGATTGGATTTCTAATTAAACATTTTAATGATCAAAGGATCTGAGATTTAATTTAGGAGAAAAGGCATAATGTATGTCATAAGTAAACAAATGATGGTTGATGCATTTGGAGTTTGTTAAACTTGGTACATTGAGGATTTAAAGGGACAAGTGAACAAATTGGTGGTGGAGGAGTTGTTGTTTAATCATGATATTAAGCCACCATACATAAATGTAGATCAATGGAATGTTAAGAAATGCAAAATGTCATTTAACATTAGATACCCGGTTGTAATATTTGTGGTATACCAAAAGGAAAAGGTGAATTACTTGAATAATAGGAATCCATTCTCATTCATGAAGGTGATGGAAGGAATTGAAGTGGATTGGCCATATATTATGTTCAATAATTAGTGAGTTGGATAGACGAACAAAAATGAAGGAAAAAACACAAGTGGATGTGAAACATGGGGACAAGAACGAAACCTATCATTCAAGGTTGGTTTTGGTAGTTGTTTAAATACATGTTTTAGGAAGAATTTATGGTTGTGTAGAAAATAAAATAATAGAAACCCATAAAAAACCAAAAAGGACCAAAGAATAACTACAACAGGTTTTGGACAATAAGAGAGGAACATCGAGGGGATTCCATGGACCATGGAAAAAAGGAAAAATAGATCTAAGATTGGGGAAAGATTGGAGTAGAAAAAGAAATAAAGGGAAGACTTAAACCTTATAAATTCATGAGGGGGAGTACAAAACCATTTGGAATTACAATCCCAAAAGTGGTTACACAAAAATAGCAACTACAACAAATGAAGTGTGAAAGGAGTAGATCACCATAGCTAGCAGCAACAATTCAAGTACAACAATAACATGTGCAATGCGATGAAGTGGATGACATGTATGATTTATCATGCATAAATGAATGTTCATGATGATGATGTATTAAATGTACATACATTACAAGCACAAATTATTTAGCAACAATAACAACAACCTCATGTACCATAGGTGGTTTTAACATAAGCATCATTCAATGTTCATAAACTAGATGCAATTATGGTATCATAAAGTAAACCATGGTTAGCAAAAGGATGAGTTTTAGAGGTTGGCCAAGAGTTGTAGGTGTGGGATAGGGTGGTATCATTAGGAAATGAATATAGGGAAGAGACATCACGAAACTTCACACCCAAATATGTAGAAGACATGACAAATGATGTCCTAGAAAGTAATAAAATTGTAGGAATGTTTCAAGCCAAGGCCATTATCAACTTGAAGATGGGTAATTTGGGCTTAGAAGTGCAAACATTAAAAACTAGATCAATAACCATAGTGAAAGGAGAAAAACATGATTGCTTCAATAGATGTGGAAAGACCAAGGACATGAGGAATACATGTCACAAATAAGTGGTTGGAAGAAACAAAAAATAGAACTGGAGGATAATGCAAATGTTAAAATGCGAGAATTGACCATGGAGAACAAGGAGATGAAAGGGAAGTTGGAGGAATTGATGGCTCAACAAAAGGAATGATATGAATTAAGGAAGAAAAAAAAGGTATGGAATGAAATGGAACAACAATAATAGAAGACACTAATGGAATATAAACATAAGGAGGGATTGGAAAGAGAGAAGGAACCTTAGGTGTAGGAGCACAAAACAAAAAAATATATAGTCGACAAAATGTTTGTTCAAATCATACATATGAAATTGCAACTCAGGAATTCCACAAACAAAAGGTAGAAAAAGAGGAATAATAGGTAGTCTTGGATGTGTTAACAATACAGAAAAATATGTTTAGAACTAAAACAAAGTTGGATGGCTTATTGGAAAGGTACAAAGATCTTAATCATGTGTATGTTAAAAACAAATTAGTGGAGTGTGACAATTTGGTGCAATATTATTCAATATTATGCACCAAGCAACAAATGGAAGATTCTAATGCCACATTAAATGAGTGCTAGAAGTTGGCAGAATCAAAATTCAAAAAGGAAATCTAGAAAAATTTGGTTGCACACAAGACAGATGAGGAAGGATAGAGGGTACTTTTGCATTAAAAAAACATTTCTAGATTTTATGTACAAAAGTCCAAATAGTTTAAAACCTTTTAATCTAACAAAGGAGGAAGGGGAAGTGAGTGTAATGGAGTAGCACAAGAGAAATAAGGAAAAAAACCACAAAATCTTAGAAGAGGAAGACATGATCACCATAATGAAGAAGTTAAAGAACAAAAACAAAAAATTCATGTAGAAAGGACTTAGTTGAAAGTTAATGACACTATCATACAAAGCACAAAACTAGTGGTGGAACACATATTTGAAGGGGCAAAATAGGTAAAATAAAACCATTGCATGAGGTTCTAATTCCTTGAAAATGAGTGCAATAGCTAAGGTTAAAATAAGAACACAAATAGAGGTGTAGATATAAATGTTAACAACTCAAAATGAATAAAGCAAAACCATAGATGGTTGACAAAATAAATTGAAGAACAAATGTGCTTTTCATCTAATATAGCAAGGATTTTGAGGATGGAATCTGAAGTGGAAGGAGGTTAATGTTACTGAGTGAATGGCAAAGATTTAACAAGACAAGATTATGACATTTGCTTAGTTTTGATTTTCAAATTACTTTTGGAGGGAAAGGACTTTGGATGTAGTTCTTCATGATGATGAAGGTACGGATTATTCTTTTACACACAAAGATAGACTTAGAGAGTTGTTGGAGAAGATAATAGAAACATAATATGTAATTTGAAGTTTTGCTAGGCTATGAACCATAGATTTTATTGTTTTTCATTTTTGATTTCTACTTTTATATTATAAATGTTTGATATGTTTAATTTTAAGTAATATATTGATGAAAAATTATTGAATTTACTTTGAATCCATTGTATTTTATAATTGTAATAATTAGACTATGATCACTTTTTTATTATAAAAAAGTTCCAAATTTTGGGAAATAATGGAATAGTAACAAAATGAGAAAAATGGATGAATATGGTTTACAAATTAACTTGAATGGTTTGTAACAACATATTGTAAGTGATTTAAGTGTTATTGTGTGTACCATTTGTATTGTTTATTAAAAGGCCAAAAGCAAATTAAAATATAATTTGTGCCTACCAATAATACTAAACTAGACATTGCCACTATTGTGGGTATAAAAGTCAGTTTATGCAAGATCTTGGGTTGCCACATTGGAGAATTATAAAAAGGATACTAAGGTACCTACAAGGCATTAAGACTTATTTTCTTCAATATTTAAGGGCTGGAAATGGAACAACTGTCATAGGAGTCTATGATTCAAATTGGGGAGGTGATTTGGACACTTGATGTTCAACTACTGAGTTTACTTTTCTTTTGGCCCATGCAACATCACTTGGTTAAGTAAGCTACATACCATAATGGCGCTTTCTACCACTAAAGCTAAATATGTGGCTACTTCCCAAGCCACATGTGAAGCTATATAAATTATAAGGTTTTCTTGAAGAATTAATTAGGATATCCTCAAGAGAAAAAAACTATTATCTACACATATAGTCAAGCAAACATTATCTTCATCAAGAATCCAATTATCCATCGTAATTAGACAAAACATATTGACATTCACCACCATTATGTGAGAGATCATATGGTCATTATTGGAAAGGTGTTTTTTGAATATTGTGCCACTTCAAACATGAGCGCAAACTTGCTTACGAATGGCCTACCTAGACATGCAACAACTAGGACTAAAAAAAAATTGACCAAGGGGGAATGTTGGAATATAGTCAAATTTAATAAGGAAATTGTTGTAATTTAATCCACCAAAGCACTAAGAGCTTGATTTGTCAACTAGATTAACAATTAACAATAATATGCTAGGTTGCTAAAACATGGTCTACCAGCTATAAATTATATCAACAAAAGTTGTCGTTATTTGAGGATCTAATGAATAATTGAACACATGAAGTTGATCTAATAATTAATCCCTAATTAGATGGCTAGCAAGTAGTTTTCACCAAATTAGATGTAGGAATTTTGCCATGCAATTAATTGTTCCAAGTGTATAAATTGGCTTTCCTTGAAGTGAGAAGTGACCAAGTTCTACCTTTGTCTTTATTCCATTCTTGAAAGAATTTTCTTCTTTTTCAATCATTGTTCTTTTGTAACTTGCCATGGACACTAGTCGTTCGTATGGAAGGAACATTCAATTTATCACTATTACTTAAATGTTATAGTCATGTAGAAGTTCTTTTGTGCCCACACTTTAATTCTTCCTTGGAACTTGGGGTCAATTTTTTTCCAACTCCCTTTAGTCCATGGGTGGGTAAAAGTTAAGGCCTAATGGTGTCTAAGAATCATGTGGGGCATCCATTCCAAACATTATTGAAGCAATGTATTTAATACAAAAAAATTATTGTGTTTTATAGACCTAACATTATGAATAAAAGTTTTTAAAAATTACCTTGATTTGATTTTATAAATGCTTAAATTTGGAATTGAAATATAAATATTGACCAAGAGCACACCACTTATTTCATTATTTGTTGTTCAAGTATATATAATATTGTACTTGAACAACAAAAAATGAAAGAAGTTGGCCTTACACCACTTTCATTGTTATAGGAAATACAATGATGTTGACAATTATTTGTTAACACCAACAATTGCACTTATAACAACAATGCCTTAGAATGTTTTTGCAAAAAGATATGGTACAATTATTTTATTACTAGCATTGCAATAAAATTGTGCATGGATTTCTAGGCTTGTGCCATCACAAGGCCAAAAACCAAATAATATTATAATTTATGGTCGAGATTTTATGGTCACTCACCCCACAACAATGCCATTGTTTGGACTTGTGTTGTCACAAGACCAAAATCCTTATAATATTTGAATTTTCATGGTATGTTATATTAGAAATCAACCCCCCAAAATAATTTTTGGACTTGCATTGTTGTAAGACCCAAAACCAAGAAATATTATTATTATTATTTAGATTACATTTATGGGTCACTAGCCTACTAAAAATGCTCATTTTTTGGACTTGCGCCATTGCAAAACCCAAAAGCAAGCAATATTATTATTTCTTGATTATATTTAAGGGTCATTAGCCCACTAAGGATGCCATCTTTTTGGATTTGCACTATTGCAAGTTCAAAATTTGTCTAATATTTACACATTATAAGGTTCATTTTTTTAGTAGCCATTCCCAAGAATATGCAAATTTTGCATGCACAATTATTTGAATCAACATGTTTTGAAATTTCCTTCTTTAAGTTTAACCATAACAAATTGAAATATATATTCAAGGCATGGCCCAAGGCTCCAAGCTCAATGTTCATGCAATTGATCCTTCACTTCATGTTTTTTTCACATTTGATTATATTAGTTCATTTATTAGTACTAGTTCATTCACTAACTTATTAATTCAACTTAAATTGAACTTACTAATATTAATTCATTTACTAACCTATTGATTGAACTCATTAACAATTAATACCTTAAAGTATTAATACATATATGATATATATTTTCTAATTTTTTAAAACCAAAAATTAACATGTATCCCATATTAATTATATCTTGGTTTTTTTAGTTAAACATAATCCTATTATGAAATTAATTAAATTATAAATTTGACCCAAAGACCAATATATGGGACCCTATATTTTTATTATTGTATTTTGTAAATTAAAAAAAGAGTGTGCCCCCATGGGGTATTAACGAACATTCATTTTTTTGGGTTCTATTCAATATTGTACATAAAGAAACTCTAGGTTTCATTGTTAAATGTGTTTTTTTTGTGCATATAAATTTAGGTAGTTGTTCTTGCTCTAAATGAAAAAAAGAAAGTACATAACTTACTCAATGGAACACATTTTCAAAATTGTAATTCAACTTTCCTTCAAAACCCCATCATGTTCTTAGATGATTACGATTTGGAAAAGGTTATTTGGAAGAGGTTGTACATCAACTTGTGCAAAATATACATGCAAGTTCAAAGAAAAAGATTTTATGCCTAAAACCTTTCTCTCATAGATCCATTTTAACAAATTCAATAACTTTTTGTTGGTAAAAAGAATAGTGTTGTTCATAGCATCTGAAATTTTGTTGCCATCCTATTTATAATGTCTAAACTACTTGGAGGAGTTCAAATACAAATCTAGTAGCGTATCAATTGAATGCTACAAATGACATGTGACCAATTCTTTGAATTCTACAAGGATCCAAACATTATTGTTGAAAAATATGTTATACATAAATTGAAGATTTTGTATGCTTTAGCCAATAAATTTTATTTCAATTTATGACTTCATAAATGAAATGTGATCTACACTATTTTTTTCATTTCTTTTACACCCTCTTTGTTGGGTTTTTCTTCAAAAAAATTTGTTCAACTATTTAAAATGGGAAGGTTCACCAAGCACAAAACAATTGTTGCAAACATAAGTCTTGCATAATATTCTCATACATAAGACAACAAAATGTATTGTTTCCAAAACTCATGATCCGATTAGTATCCAAAGAGATCTATAGGTTATATACAAAACTTGTAAACCGAGTTTGAAACATACTAGCTATTTTGTGCGCACAACATGCATATGGCTTGTCAAAAAATGAATAATTTTCTCAAAAAATGATTAATGGAATAAAACTCCTAAAAAGGTTTCATGTTGATAATGCTCTTGAATCCACTAACATTCGAAGTTATAGAACTTATAGGAAAGAGATGGATGGAAGATGTTAAATGGTTCAATAGTCATGTTAGCCCCATTAACATAAGAGATTCCTCAACATCACAACAAAGATTCTGGCCTACCAATGGGAAAGTTCTTCCCTACCTCCCATTGATTGCACACAACTAGAAAAAATGATTATAAAATTTATATTTATAAAAATGATTATAAACCTTGACCTTTTAAAGTATTATTCTTAAATATTTTTCACACAAGTAAAATCAAATGATCACAAAATTTAAGTTTAAATATTTATTTAATTATTAAAGTACATTCATAAATCTAAGTTTTTTCCCCCCTCCCACAAAGTTTTATAATTATATTATTTGAATGAAATGGGTAACATCAAGCTATTATAGGGTAGAGATGTTTAGTAAGGTCCACTAATAGTCGTCTTTTACAAAAATAAAATTGGGTCTAAAATTTGTTTTGAATGGAATGGAAAAGTGCCTTTTTGGAATTGTATTTTTTTCAACATCATAGTCACAATGAAGAAGAAATTTTCAATGCTTTGTGCATTGATTTGCATATGCACGTTTCTCGTCAATTCAATTGAATCTAAATCCAATTGAATTAATTGAATTTGAATTCCATTTAATGTAATAAAATTCAACTCAATTTGAATTAAATGGAATATATATTTCATTCAACATATTTGAATTCAATTGAATTTGAACTAAATCCAATGGAGTTTTTGGAAATAAATACCTTAAGTTAATGTAATGTCATTTTAGTAGATTTAAAATTTTAATAAACATGTAAAAAAAGAATTAATTATGAGATTTAAGAGATATGAAAATAAATAAAAAATTTAAAATAAGATAATTGAATTAAAAACCCAAATAAAAAATTACATTCAAGTTTTTGGAATAAATATCTAAATCAATGTAATTCTTTGAATTCAAAATTAAATGCATTACAAAATTTAATCTCATCATCAAACTAGAATTTTAAAAATAATAATAATGATATTATATAAATTTTAATTATTTAACTTGGGCCTTGTGTTGATGTGCACTACTAGAAACAATCAATTGACGGAAACATGTACTTTATTTTTTCAAAATTAAGTTCCATTCAAATCAAAATATTGAATGACATTACGTGTAACTTGAATTGAATTGAATTCAAATTATTCTTAAATTGAATTGAATTTTTAAAACTTAATTCAAATACATTGAATGAAATTAAAATTCAATTGATTGAAAATGGGATGCAAATTGGTGCAAAAGATGTTGAAAATTTCTCATGATTATGGTGTTGA
>Ga0209208_10013500_pt1 | contig 10197 bp, 7 predicted proteins | sample S1TSphfallax_3_FD_187694 | JGI IMG/M metagenome (GOLD analysis project Ga0209208, IMG submission 187694) | Host-associated microbial communities from peat moss isolated from Minnesota, USA - S1T2_Fd - Sphagnum fallax MG (SPAdes) (version 2) | ecosystem: Host-associated > Plants > Peat moss >... | reverse complement strand
GTTAATTTGCAATATCTTCACATGGGTGGTTACAAATATTTTATTTATGGCCTTTTATGGGGTTAAAATACATACAATCAATTAATTTGCGATACCTTAATTTGGTTGTGTAATGTTTTTACATGTGGGGTTTTGTAATGAGTCCCAAAAATCAAACCCTAACCTTAATTTTTTTGCAATACTCTCATGTTTTCCATTCCATCATCATTTTTGATAGTTGTGAAGTTTGCAGCAATTGACGAGGAGGTAGGTCAGTTGATAACTTGGTATGTTGGATTTGGTAAGTACTTGCCTTGTTGGCAAGTAGGGAGAGTGGAGGGTGTGTAGGTAGTTGGGTGGGTGGACAAGTAGGTAGATGGGTGGCTAGGTAGGTAGGTAGCTGAGAGGATAGTAGGTAGGTGGGGGCAACTAGAATAGGTAGGCAATTTAAAAGTAAGTAGGTTGGTGGGGGAGGGGGGGGCCGCCATGGGGAAGGAGAAAAAAAAGTTCCTTGAAAAAAAATCTGAAAAAAGAAAGAAAAGTTAACTTGTGCTAACCAAGCTGGTTAGCACAGGGACTGGAAGGGACGAAAAACGAAAACCCATCAGTGCAACATCCATTCAAAATTTTGCACTTGTGAGTGCTGGTTCACTATGGCCCCTTGTGCCTAGCTTTGCAGGAGCTATTAATCTACTTAGCTACCGACCTTTTTATAGAATACAAGGTGCTGTTTTAGTGGAAAATGTATGCTGGGCCTTTCTAGAGTGATTTATTGGAAACTTATGCATGAAAATCAAATACCGCAGCCTAGTGTCAATTTCCACATTGACAAAACAATTAATTTTGTTTTAAAAAAATGAATTCATTTAAAAATTTTGAAATTATATTTTTCCCCCATCATCTACTATAATATTGTGATATGAGTTCTGAAATTATTCAAAATGTAGCGTATGATAATTATGATGATTTTCAACATGTCAACTTCATGTTTCACAAATTTCATTTCACTATTTTGAGGATTATTTATTCATGAAACCAACCTTAGGGTAAGGTAGTTTGTCTTCTTCCTGTAATTCTTTTCATACACTTGTAAAGATCAGTAATAGGTATATTAGATTCATGGGTGTGGTCACAACTGTTTTCTTTTTTGTTGAAAGAGCAATATTAATTGGCCCATCATCAATTTTTTTGCAATATTGGGTACTCCCCAATAGAAGCACCTGTTTGGACTCCCAGTTGCAGATCAGTTCCACAAACAAGCTCTTGTACAGTCCAACTTTTCAATGAGAATTGAACTTTGGGCAAACCATATGGGATAAACTGTGAGGCGCTTTGGGAACATCTTGGGGAACCTGATAATATGTGGCAGTTGGGTGCATTCATGATAAAAGGGATTAATTGCCTCCTTTTCTAGCAAGCCTTTTGAGTACTTATGGTAAACTACGTCCAACACTTGCAAAGACTACATCACAAGTGTTGAGGCTAGAATGGTTCATTTGAGCTTTGCAAACAATTAGAACATGGTTCATTCTTAGTAAGCCATGGTGAGCCATGATCTTCAATGATAATGCATTCAATTAAGTTACATCTTGCAACAATAAATGAGTTGCTCTTTTGTGAAAAACCTTCGAGTGCAAGACTTTTTCAATCCAAAAAAAAAAAACAGATTTAATCAAATTTTACTTTTAACCCCCCAACTTTCATGAATCATATTTAAAGTGGAAATCCAAATTGTAATAGGGATTGTGCAATTTGAATAAAGAAACAACACCAACATCTTTTCTAACTTTGTATTCACCATTCTGAGTGCATTCACAAGGTGTTTCAGATATGGCAATTCAAACCCAGAAATTAATACATTTGGACTATATATATATATGCACAATACTTTCTGGTTCCTAACCACATGGTAGAGGTTTTTCATGGCTGATAACCTTATTGATACCTTGTTTGTCAAGCATAAAAAATCAGGATTAGGTTGACTCATTCCATGGCCATAAGAACAGAGATATGAACCAAGTACAGAGCAGTCTTTATGAAGATGACTTACAAGTCATTACAAAGAGAGGTTTAGACACTGAGCTGAGGAGCAAGGAAAAGCTGAGATAATGAAAAAAAGTTGTGCAGGTAAGCAGCTCCTTTACTGAGATTTGAATGATTCCAACAAAAAATTCTTTCAACCTTTCATAGAGACAGAATGAAGAAGTTCATCCCAAAAAAATCAGCTTGTGATTGAACTCACAGTGCAAATGTAATGTATATCAGACTTATGTACAAACGTAAAATCCCATAAAATCTGCGGGGCTTCTTGTATAGCCAGGATTTTAGGGTAGGTTCTCTGAATAAAGTTTGCAGGGAGATTAGCCACCAAGCCAGCTGCAAAATACCATTTTGTCGAGTCTGAAAGTCAATCTGGTATAGGGAACTTACACTGCACTAAACCGTTCAAAACTAGGAAGATATGGGCATCTGTCTAAAGTATTCTCGACCTGAGAAGTGTGCACCATGATCTTTCGTGCATTTTACAAGTGTAGCAGTCCAAGCGTCTAATCCTTACGTTAGGAAATGATCAGGAACAGATGTGGCTGTCCAACCTAATTATTAGCACTTCGCCGATAATAACTTTCCAGGCAGTCCGTTCCCGGGAGCTGTCACTGCAATGTCACAGGAAGTATGCACCCAAAATGAGAAGGATTTGTAACTGCCAATCTTCACCCTCGCCTTCACGTCCACCTGAATCTGTAACAGGACTTTGTTATTCCGGATATCATTCTGAAGAGCGTATCCCAAGTTGACTGCCACCGGGACGCTCTGGGCCTTGAGCTCCGGGTGCAGAAGTGTAGTGTTTCTGTAACCCTGGAGAAAGGGAGGCACGTTGGTGTGTCCGAATCTGTAATCTGCATAAGAAGAATACACATTGATCGTGTCGTACACCAATTTAATCTTCTTGTTTGCATTTTCTGCTTCAATGGTGAAGTAAAGGTCGGCATTGAGCTGAGGGTTGAGGAGTAGGGTATCTTGAGGTCCAGTCGAATAAAGTCGGCGACCCGACCTGTAGAACTGCACGTTTAGAGTGACAACCTGCACGTCTCGGAGGCTCCAGCTCGGCGACTTGGGGCGCAGAATCAACCAGACGATCAATGCTGCCAGACCCAATAGAAGCACGAAGATGACCAGAAGGCCGCACAATGATGCGAGGCAAGCTTTCAAAATGCGCCGTCTCCTGTGTTTAATGTAGTGCTCCGGCGTCCCGTCGATCTGCACCTCTGAATGATGCTTCTTCGCCATCTTTTTTAAAATGATGAATCTGCCCGCCAAACCTTCGCACAATGACACAACAGACACAAAGGGATCAACTCAAACCCCAACACCCCAACCACTTCGGGAATGTAAAGTTGGTTCCCTTCGAGTGAAGTGAAATTGCTGGCCCAAATCCTCTTGCAGCTGTAATCGAAGAGAGAACCTCAATAATCTGGAGAAAGTAACACTGCAACAAAGCAGCTCAAGTGCAAATGGGCTATGAAATGCAGATTATGAGAGGGGATCGACTCCACAACGGTCTGAAAATGATTGAAAGCCACTTGAAACTTGAAGCTCTAGATGATATCTAAACAGCTTCAAAACCCTGCATTTAATGCGTCTACTAGTCAACAAACTCCACTCGACAGATCTTAAAGATGCCACCACTACTATAATAAGGACTAAATGTTGCAAATGTGGCTGGAGACTCAACAGTCACATACAACTTGCAGGTAAGCACGTGACAGTTGGGAGATTCTTCTGCTTACTCATGTCAATTCCATAACGGTAACCAGCTGCCTCAAACCATCTCAAACGGCTCTCTGACAAAGCTTGTGAGACACAACAACGGAAGGAAATCCTGTGGCGCGAATGAAGACACCGAAAACAGCGTACGCTTTCTTGGCCACAGTGAACCAGCACGCACCAACCAGCGCACCATCCACTGGATGCCGATTATTACTCAGTTGTGGATGAACCTCAACTGAGTTTATATTTCGTTTCACCTTGGTAATCATTTCTGAACGAAATAGGTCTCATAGATAGGTAGATAGGTAGGAAAATAGGTAACTAGATGGTTTATACATAAGTAAGGACTGTTTTTTTACTACCTACCCACTAACAACCTGCTTGTGGGTTGTTGTTAGTAGGTAGGTAGGAAAAAAAAGGCAACTGAGCTAACCACCATGGTTAGCTAGGGAGCTGGAACCCAAGAGAAAACTGTTTTCTGACCACTTACCACTCATCCTTCATGGTGCACTGGTGGGTGCTGGTTCTCTGTGGCCCGATTTCTTTATCCCGCACCTCTGAGAATGGAGAAAATGTGCATAATGACCAGATTGAACCGGCACACCATCCATGGGATGCCTGTTATGACTCAGTTGTGGATGAACTTCCAACTGAGTTAATATCTTGTTTCATCTTGATAACCCATTCAGTAAAGAAGTAGGTCCTACATATAGGTCTAGACAGGTAGGAAGTAGGTGAGTACCAGGTAAGTACAGGCTTTTTTACTACCTAATTAACAAACTGCTTTGTAGGTTTGCTAGTAGATAGGCCGTTAAAAAAGCAATCGAGGTGACCACCATGGCTAGGGAACTAGAACCCAACAGAAATTTATTTCTCAACTACTTACCATCCATCCCTCATGGACCATTGCGGGTGCTGGTTCAGTTTGGCTGTGCATACTTCAGTTACAAAACACTTAGGAGCATGTGTGGATTTTGAACTGTGAACAAACAAGCTACTCAGTGGCACCTTGTTGGTGGGAGGAAGAATAGTATAGGTTGGTAGATAGTGCAGAGATGATGTTCCAAAGGCACTTGACACCAGAATGATTTCTAGGTGTTGAAGGAAAGACATTGAAAAGCTTGTCTTACATTGTGGCATTGTGATGTTGAAACAATTGAACATTAACTAGGAAGCGAAATGACACATACATGTGATTTAATTTCAACCTTGAAGACTTATACAAAATCATCCAACACTTGATCACGTATCTTATGGTTGCATCACATTGGAATGGTGAGCTTGAGATAAGTAAATGGTTGTTCTATAACATAGGGTACAAGAAAACTACATCACAAAAGACTTTGGTGAAATATTTGACATTGAAAATTGACTTCCACAATTGTAACCCAATAAAACACTAAAAATGTTGCATACTACTAGCACCACTTAATTGGAATTGGAGTAGAAGAGGGTTTTCAGTTTTCACCCATTACATGCATGCACACCATTTTATAGAAATTGTTGTTAGGTATAGAAGAATAAGCAAGACATGCATGGAGTTTTTAAAGATATAGAATTATGAAAAGAATTACAAAAAGTTGTTGACTCATCATGTTGAATCCTCTTGTAAACTAAAATTGATGCAACTAGCTAGGGTGAGCGTTGTCCATGTAGAAGAATGATTATAGATGGGAATAATTGCCACCAAATCTAATGGAAAAGAGGTGAAGCTTCAAGAATCAAACCACAAACTACATGAAATGGATGTGGTACTTTCGAACATGGTAAAGTTAGGTGTTGGTGAACCTAAGGCAATTGCAAACAAGTAACCATAAAACCTAATTGTTCATGTTAATAGTATTGAAGATCAATTCTACTAGCAAATGGCAATAGATTGTAACACCAAGCAACCCATGTTGTGTTATGAAGCTTGAGATCAATTTTGAGAATTATTAGACTATTTACTTAAGACCTCATGAATGGTTACAAGTTTAATTGATGTTTTTTCCACCCTCAAATGTTGACAAAAGTGGTTCATTTATTTATATGTCATTCTTGACTCTATAATACATTACAATATGTAGGTTGCACAAGAAACATTGAACCTTAAATTGAGTTGAAATTTTACAACCATGCTAGTCAATAGTGATTACACATGTAATGGATATTTTACCCTACAAAGTTGAAAAGTTTTTTTCAAAAGCTATAACTTTTTCCTTGAACTTTTTTCAATTGGAGTTTGCATACAAGAGTTTCAAGTCCAGAAAGTTGTGGGATTTATAATTTGGCAAAATCAAGACTTTTTGCCATTTTGATGTAGCCTCCACCACTAGTCATACAATATATTATAGGAAATGAATGGTGGCTCCCCTTCAAGCTTAAGTTGTGGTGCGTTTTGTGAATTTAGTTCATCCATGGTTTGTTTCTACACCATTATGGATTCAACTTGCATTAATCACCTTCTATTTTGGTTTGTGTAAGTTGATATCACCTTAAAACTAGTTTTGGTTGTGAGTTCATCTTAATTTTATCTTAAAACTTTTATTCCCATTTTTTTCTTGTGAATTTAATGACACACCTCATGTTTTCATGTGTTGTAAACTTGGGAATCAACAAGGTTTTATACCCTTGATACCGTTTGACAAACCTATAAATGCATGATGTGAAATGCATTAGGGTGAAAACATATTATAGTGGTCAAAGATTGTTGTCATATATACTACTTTTTGAAACTACATGTTTTTGAACTTCTACCAAATTAATATGAAATGGGTTTTTTGTAAGTGGTACTTGGAATAATGTAGTTCAAAACCCCATCATAAGATTGTCAAATTGGAATTATTTTTATTAAGGACATGATTTGAAATTAATAAGTTTGAGTATCTATGTGATATATATATTGTTAATGCATAATACACAATTTTTTAAAAGTGAAAATTATAGATTAATTAATAAACTAATTATGTGTGTGTGTGTATATATATATATATGAAAGTTTGAAAATGGTTCAATAATCAATACTATGGTTGTTAGGGATTTAAGTTTAATTTAATAATATATCAATGAAAACAAGTCTCAAGGATTTCACACCATGTTAATTTTATGGAAAAGGAAACACAAGTCCAACACTACCATTTATAATAGGCGACATTACTACATCAATAAAATTGAGAAGGTGCATTTACAATACGGGGATCATTACCTGCCCACTTGATTATTTTGAATTGACTATTTATTCTTTAAATATTCTAGAAAAAAAACTATATTTTTTTAAATATTCATATTTATATTAATATTTTCCCCAAAAATGCCATTTTCAAATCTTTTCAAATCATTTTGTAAGTCTTTTAAGCAACAAAAACAATCATTACATTTTCTTCAAATTTTCCTTTGGGTATCTTTTATTCATTAGATTGGTTTCAAATTTATTCCCATGATATATTATGAATCTTTTTATATAAGTAAATCCAAAAAAGTTAGCACCATTGTAAATTACCATGTTAAAATGTGAAATATTAAGCATTGGTTACATTTGGAGTTCTAATCATCTTATTATGAATTCACCCAAAAGAATAAATTTAAAAAATGGCACAGATTTTATCACACCAAATAATTGAAATATTCATTCTAAACCAAGTGCACATGGATCCTTGCTATTAGAACCAAAACAATTCACAAATTTTGTTATTGATCCAACAACTATCCATTTTCACAAATCACCTCAACCATACATTCAAAATGCAAAGATGTTTTTTTTCAAGTTCTTCAAGGAGGTTCATTATCAATGATCCCCAACATTAATTAACATTAAATGGCAACTATCTTAGGTAGGTTGTAACATTTTTACAAAAGTGTTACTATAAGTGGCAACTCAAGAAATGCCTAGGTCTAGATGTGGTTAATTAGATTATTTGATTTCAAAATGGAAAAATAATCATTAAATTCACAAAATTTTCATTTTTTTCAATTTTTGAAAAAAATTGCCAAATTACAATGTTTTACCACAAAGAATAACACTACTAGCTAGGGTTTTGTTTTTCAATTTTATGATGTAGCTTAAATGGCAATCATCCATAAGATGATTTAACCAAATTTGGTTATAGAATTCATATGAAAGTTTTTTTAAAACTAGAATATTTTTATATTTTTGCCACTTATTGAAACTTATCATTAAAATCTAACATGGAAGCTTTTTCAGATGGGGGTATATTTTGAATTCATGCTATAAATTTAAAATTTTAAAAATTTGGTGAATTTGGGCCATTTTTCCATGGAAAATCCTTTGCATAGGTTGAAATCATATTTTTCAAATCAAAATTTGGCAAGATTCTACAAAAAAAAAAACACTACTACTACCTAGATCATTTTTACTTACCTAACTATTACAATAACTATAATTATCTATTTTTTCCCTTTAACAACAACTATCACAATCAAGGTTTTTTTTGTCAATTTCATGAAGTAGGTGGACTACCAATCCTCCACAAGAGGAGTAAGCCAAATTTTGGCTATATGTCAAAGAGAAAAGTAGAATTGTTTTGAAACCATGTTATGTATTAGTGTCTTCCAAGAACATCTAGTTCAAAAACAATCATTTCAACTATTTTTTCCTTGAAATGAGGCCAATTTGAGGGATTTTTTCTTGGGAAATCCTTTGTAGGCCTTCTTTTTGTTGCCAACTTGTGAAATTTTGCCCCCAAAAAAGTCCCAATCACAATGCGATGAAGAAACTTTACAATCCTTGCACACCAATTTTTTAAGCAATTTACCTTGCAACTAGTTTTCTTCTATCACCAATTTTCAATGGCAATGATTTAAGTTAATGTAAAGGAGGAAAGATGTTTCTTAACATTGAGCTTTATGAAGTACAAGCACATGAAATCAAGTTAACACCACATTTGAATCTTGTTGCACACATATGTGCACACAATTGTTTTTTTTATTATAGGGACATTTTTTGGTGTGCAACAAATCAAAACTTGGAACAAAAATCAATATGCAATACACTCCTAGAATTTCTTGTTTACTTCAACATCAAAAAACCATTTATTAAACCCTAATTTTATTTGTGTGCATTAATTTTTTCAAATTATATTATTTACCTATTAATGTTTTGTGTTATATTTTTCCACTTAAATGCATTTTTAAAAAGTAAAATCATGCATGACTTTGTTTTTAGATTGATGAAGATGTTAATAACTTCTTGTTTGTTTTTACAAGTTTATCTTGTGTTGCAATAAATAAGGTTAATTGTTTACTAAAGTTCAATTTTCCTAGATGATTTCATGTAAGTAGACATATTTTTAACTTGCTTTTGGACACTTGGGCAATTGATAGCAACTTCTACAAGTTTCTTTCAAGTCAAGTAGTTTTTTCTCTTCCTTTTCATAAAATGCCTTTTGGTCTTCCAATTGCGATGTTAGCTTGCAAACAAATTTCAAGCTCAATTTTGGCTTTCTACATATTTGATATTCTTGAAAACTATGTCAAGTTTTTGGTCTTGGATTCCTCTAATAACTATTTCACAACCCTAAGATGCTATGACAAAAAAACTATTGTAGTTTGGTGTTCCTTCACAACCAAACATTTGTCGTGGTTCTTTAATTGCTTTGAAAACCATTTAGTTTTAGACATTACTACAAAGATTTGAGGATGAGAATTTGGAGTTCATTATTGCAAACCCAAAATGTCATCTTGCCCATCACATCTGTTCCTAAATAGTTTCATGTGCATATTATGATTAGTTCACAGTTGTGCCTTTTCACTTTGCCAACCACCCATACAAAAAAAATCTTAGGATAGTCACCATTGATGAGAGGATGGGCATAAACCTTTGTAGCCGGACAATGGGTGACCGTGCAAAGAAAACTCTTGGACTGGGCGACTTGTGTGAATGTGAGGACTGTTTGGCCGCCTCTGATGATCAGTAACGGCAGATCTCAGTCTCTTTGGTGTGAAGGATGATTTGATTTGCATGGGATGCATGGGCGTTTGGCGGCGAGATTAATGAAGGCATGCGGCGCCTCATTGATGAAGGATGGAGGGAAGCAATTTGAGCGAGGATTGCGAGGACGAAGAAAGCTTCACGAGGAAGCCAGTAACGGTTGGAAAAGAAGACAAGTAGGAGAGAAGATAGAGAGGAGAAAAGGAGAAGGTGTTAGTTTTGGAGAGTAGCAGGTTGGCTGTCGACTGGCTGATCTTGGAGAGGAAAGTAGTGAGTAAGAGGCAATATAGATGAGAGCTTAGGGAGCATTTAGGGAGTCGGATTGCTAGTTTTTCTCTTCCGCTGCGACTAGCAATTGACAGACTTTAGCTTCCGATCCAGGGACAATTGGACAGATTAGATGATGGCAAAAGTCTGGAAGCTTGTGCTGTCGGGGTGATTTCCAGGAAATAAAAGACAAGAAGTTGAGTTTGTGAAGTCTCTTGGTGTCAGTCCGTGGTATCTGGCTATGCCGATGCACTGTA
>Ga0209208_10013499_pt1 | contig 10197 bp, 7 predicted proteins | sample S1TSphfallax_3_FD_187694 | JGI IMG/M metagenome (GOLD analysis project Ga0209208, IMG submission 187694) | Host-associated microbial communities from peat moss isolated from Minnesota, USA - S1T2_Fd - Sphagnum fallax MG (SPAdes) (version 2) | ecosystem: Host-associated > Plants > Peat moss >... | reverse complement strand
TGCCGTACACGCGGGCGCGCGCCTCGTCGGGGATCACGGCCGAATAGAGGTTGAGCGATCCGCCGAACGACGCGTAGCCGAGATCCGGCGCACCGCCGGGGCTGCGATCGACGATGAGGTGGTCGATCATCGCCACCGGAAAATACGACGTGGAATGATGCGCGAAAGTATCGGGATCCTCGAAGGGAATGCCGTCCATCGTGATATTGAACTGGCCATCGACGAAGCCGCGAAGAGTCGCACCCTTGGCTGCGTCGAAGCCCGGGCCGTTGGGGGAGGAACTTTCGTAGCTCGGCGTGTAGTTCGCAATGGTGCCAAAATCGCCGAACGGTGAGGCGATCTCGTGAATGACCTGCTCGCCGACGAACGATTGCGGCGACCCGCGGTCCCCGAGCGCTTCGCTCGGCACATTGGCGCGCGCGCCTTCGACCAGCACGCTGGGAATGCCTGACTCGCTGGTATCGTCGTTGCCCACGGTCGTGTCCGCTGCGGCACTCACGCCAGACCCGATGAGACTGAGTGACCATACAACGTTCAGAAATCGGCCAACGTGCTTCGTGGTGCGCATGCCCGCTCATCCCCTATCGTCGTTATTCGTGAGCCGCAGACATTGACCGCGGCGCGTTGCATTCTCATGAAAAATTCATTGCCGATGTGCAAAGATTTGCACATCGGACTTGCGTGGCGATGTGCCAGCCGGACTGGCGGAGCCACTCACGGCACCCACGCCGGTTCAAGCCAGTCTCAGCCCGACCTTAGTTTACCGGGGGCGCCGCTCGGGAGCTTTGCGGGTTGCGAGTGAGTCATTTTGTCGCGATTCGCCGCTACTTCTTAAGCCCACGAGAGAGTGGGCTCACTCGTGGGAGAGCTTGTCGCATGATCTTGGCCGCGTGTGCGCTCCTGTCCTGCTTCGGCGCTTGGATCGCCTGGCGCCGTCACCCGCTGTTCAACTGGCGGAACGCGCTGCGGTTCGTGGTCGAAGCCGCGCTCGCGATCGCCGCTGCGGGCATCGGTGCCGGAACGGGGTTCATCGTGTGGACGAGAGCCTATGTCCAGGCGTTGCGCGCCGATCGCGCAGTGACGGCGCTGCAGCTACGTCCCTGGCTTCACTGGCATTACCCGACTGAGATCTGGAGCAGTTGGGTTGCCCGCGAGGCGAGCAATTGCAAGCGGCGTTGCGCAGTCGCTGTCCCGACGCCAGCATCAACCTCGCATGAAGGCCGTCGAGTGCCTAGCCGTCCTCAACGCCGGCATGGTCAATTCAACGGGATCAGCTCCGTAAAGCTCTCGCGCACCGGATTGATCTGTCCATTGGGGTCATACGTCGGATCGCCATTCAGAACCACCGTGCCATCCGACCCGATCCAGTTGTGCGAGTACTGGTTCGACGTGGTGATCCGCCGACCGGTGGTGGGGTCGATGAAGTCCTGCCGATTGAGCGAGTCGTTCACTTGTTGATGAGCCGCGTGATCGATGGCGGCTTGACGCTGGCGATCCGCGGCGATGGCGCTGTCGGTCTGGCTCTTCAGATTCTCCTGGAAGGCGCGTCCGTGCGCCAGCATTTGATCGGTCTGTTCTTGGGCATGCTTCATGTTGGCTTGGAACTGCGCGTCGCTGGCTTTCTGCATTTGAGCGAAGGCCTGGCCCATCCGCTGCGACACGTCCTGGTCCCACTGGTGATCGATTTGCGGAATCGGTAGCTTGCCCGCAATCACTTCGTCGAGATGCCCATGCGGTGCGCGGGTGAAGTAGATGCCATGGACATAGCAATTGCGCTTGGTCATGGCCGGTCGTCGCAGCAGGGGCATGGCGGGCGACGGCACCTCCTGGCAGGTCAGTACCACGCCCAACTGCTCGTCCACCAGTTGCCCGCTTTCGGTGGTGTACTGGAGCCGAACGCGTCCAAAATCGAGCAGGTGTTTGATCTTCACGCCGTACTGTTGCGGCGCGTTCGCGTCTTGCTCCTTCTGTTGCGCAAGCACCTGCTGCTCCTTGGCAGTCAGCGGCTGAACCTCGATGTTGGTTGCGTTGGGGTGTGTGTTTGGCACGGCGATGTTCAACAAAAAGGCATTAGCCGTGATGATGTCGATGGCCGGGCACTGCGGTCCGGCAGGGTTCGTGCCATCGCTCGCCCACATCCACATCGAACCCGGCATCTGGCCAATCGCCGATATCCCATCGGGACTCAGGACTGTCCAGGAGAGCCCGTCGGCGGGCATAGCCGGCGCATGGCAGCCACCGGGCCGCAGGATCGTCCCCACGTACTTCCAGCCGTTCGGCACGGTGACCGTGAATGCGGTTTCATTCAAACCGGGGTCTTTCACCGGCTCGGTATGCGTGCCCGACCACGAGCTCTTGACCCGCGGCGCGGTGGACGACGGCCCACCACCCGACGAATCCGTCGATGCCGCCTGCGCATCGCTGTCCTGCCGATTGAAACAGGCCGCCAAGCCGAGCAGCAATACGGCCGCCACAGGTACCGTCGTCAGCGCGACGTTGGTTGGCACACCGGCCCGTTCGCCGAACATTCCCATGTGAGTCTCCTTGCGATGTATGACGTTGTCTTCGCCCCTACCCCTGTAGCGTCAAAATCGACCCAAATGACTCATCGATGAGTCATTTTGTCCCGATTCGACGCTACCTTCAGTGCCCCGGCAAGCGGGGTTCAGACGAGGACGGGCGGCGCATGTTCACGGCGGTATGGTGTCTGTTCATCTTCGTGGGTGCGTGGACGACCTTGCGCCATATGCCGTTCGCCACGCGGAAATCGACGCTAAAGACGTTGGGCCTCACGCTGCTCATGCTTGGGCTGGCGTCCGGCGTGATCGTCTTGACGGTGCGGCTCGTGAGCGGCCTGTCGCAGACCGTGCAGAACATCACCCTCGCAGCCGTCGTCATTAACTGCATGGTGGGACTGATCCTCGGTATCTCCAAGGTGGCGACGCCCCCGGGCGCCCGTCTCACCACCCGTCTGCCGCCCCACGTGGCCGCGGTGACCTTGTACCGCGCGCGCATCCTGCCCTGGGTACGGGTGTTGGCCACGATCTTGGGTGGCTGTCTGGTGCTGATGCTGGTGCCAGGGCCGGTGCGCTACATCGCCGGCAGCTTCGCAGGCATCGCCGCCTTCACCGCGGTCATCATGTTGCCGGTGGCGTATGTCACGGCGCTACGCGCCGATCGCGCGGTCACCGCGCTACAACTCGATCCATGGCTGCACTGGCACTACTCAGCGGAGGTTTGGAATGCCTGGAGCGAGCGTCTCGCTGACCTCGAGGTAACCGCTTCCGCGGTGACGATGTCGCCTGCTGCGCGGCGTTGGACGATCATCATGCTGATTGCATTCGTCGCGCTCTATACGGCGTTTGTCATGGAAGGAACCACGCTGCTGCGCTTGGGCTCCGGGGTGATCGCCGGTCTCTTTGTGTTCGGCATCACCTTGCTCACCCGACCGGTATCACCGCACGCCGCGCAACGACGCGCCGCCCGGCTTCGCGCTGCGCCGCCCGACAACTACTTCGGACATGACGGGGTGTTTTGTAACGGCGAGTTCTGCGCCTGGAATGCTGCCGATAGCTGGCTGGTGTCCGCAGCCGTCGAGCCCGGGCCACCCCGTTACATCGAACTCTGGTTCGAAAAGATCCTGCCGGGCGCTTCCGGCGGCACGCAGGTCACCAAGATCCGTAAAGACGTGCTGATTCCGGCCGACGCACCCGCTGCGGATTTGGCGGCGCTGCAGGCAGCGCTAATCCCCCGGTGCCCCAACGCAAGGATCAACCTCGCATGACTTCAACCCCACCGCTGATCTCGACCACCTCTGCGACCGCGACGCCCCCTCACCGCCTCGGACGCGCCGTCGGTCTGCTGGTCCGTTACTGGGCCTGTAACATGACGCTGGTGCATGATCAGGGTAGCTTCTGGCCGGGATTCGGCTACAGCCTCGACGAACAAGCGGCGCTGCGTGCCATCGCCCGCCGGGTTCCGGCACCCGAATTCCTCGTCTGGATGACTTTCGTGGTGGTGTTTGCACTGCTCTGCTTCGCGGGCCTGGCGTTGCTCGGTACGTGGTGGCTGGCGAGCAACAGTTCGGGCCACTCCCTGGATTCGGTATCGGCCACAGCCTTCATGCTGAACCTCGGCGTGCAGTTGGTGGCAAGTCTTGCGGTCGGCTTGCCGACAGCCATGTTCGCGTCGAGCGCGCTCACCGGTCGCCTGTTCCACGTCAGCGATGCAGAGCTGCCCGACTCTCCGACGCGAGACCACTATGCACACAAGCTGAGCTTCCAATTGCTGCGCGCGGGGTTGATGTGTTCAGCGGTGGTCGTGGCGATCTGCTTGTGGCTGCCCGACCGCGATTGGCTGCTGACCCGCTGTGTCCTGCCGGTGCTGGTGCCCGCCGTGAGCCTCGCCACCGCGCTTTACTATCGCTACCGCGCTCGGAACTGACGGCTCGGCACGACGGACTTCCGTCGGAACTGGTGCGCCAAGGGTATAATCAAGGGCACGTCCACGCGCTCTGGTCTGGATCGATTCCGCGGACGCTCGACCTCGACGAGGCGCTGGTCAAGCTCAACCAAGTCGATCCCGTCAAGTGCCGTATCGTCGAGCTGCGATTCTTTCTGGGGTTTACGGCGACCGAGACCGCGGAACTGCTGTCCAAGTCGAAGGCCAGCATTGATCGGGAGCTGAAGTTCGTCAGGGGCTGGCTATACGATCAACTGCATGATCCGTCGAGCTAGCACTCGCTTGCCAAATGAGGAACGGGGATGAGTGAGGGGCCGGATGCATGGGCTGAACTGCAAACGCTCTTTGACCTGATCGATCGCACGCCGGAGCCGGAACAGCAGCGGGTTTTGGACGCTGCGTGCACGGATGCCGAGATGCGTGCCCGGGTGCTGCGGATGGTGCGCGGCGCCAATCAGGATCGCGACTCGTCTACGGGGCTGGCGGGTCGCGTCGTCGGCGGCAGCACCGACAATTCCGACATGCTGTATTTTCTGGCGCGCGCCTATCTCGCGACGGGTCGTTACCGGGATGCGGAGACCACGGCGCGGGAACTACTCGCGTTGCTCACCGACAAGGTGTCTGCGCAGGAGCGAAGCTTGGGCACCGCACATCTGGTCTTGGCCGAAGCGCTCGCTGCCCAGCACCGCGATGGCGAGGCACTGCCTCATGCGGATGCAGCCGTCGCGATCATGAGCCCGAGCGCCTTCACCCCCTACGCCCACGAGTTGAACCATGAAGCATTGAGCCTGCAATCGCGGCTCCGCGCACCCACGGTCCCCATGGGCAAGAGTTCGGTCAAAGCCGGCTACATCCTTAGTCGTTGCAGGGGCCCGATGAATTGCCGGTAATTGTGCCATCGCCCCGCCGACGCGGAATGGATCTTCTGACGCACCTGCCACTTGCTCGTGGTGATGACGACCCGCTCGGTCTGCTGAAATTCGAGGCAGCGCGGATCCCAGGGAAGCCCGAGAAACTCCACCATTCGACGGCTCGAGCCCTCTTGGTCGGCGACGAGACCCTCGTAGTCCACTTCCAAAAATCTTGCCGCCGGTAGCACGCCGCGCCAGTGCGACATCAGCCTGGCATATTCCTCATGGTAGTGCGTCAGGTCCTCGAGGTCATTGGCGTACGGATGCGTACTCGCGAAGTGCTGAAAGTAGATCGACAGACAGGTGTCGATCGGATGACGGCGCATGTGGATGATGCGGGCGCCGGGCAAGGCTGCATGGATGAGACCTAAGTGCATGAAATTAGACGGCATCTTGTCGACGACCCGCGCGGCCCGCGGGTCCTCGGCCAGGAGACGATCGAGATAGCCGCGCCCCAGAGCGCGGCTCCGATCCGGCCCGCCGTCGCGTCCCGAGGCCCGATACGCTCCGGCCGCAGCATCCCAGTAGTTGAGTTCGCCCGCGCCGAACACGGCCGGGTGGGACGCCAGGATTTGCTCGCAGAGCGTGGTGCCCGACCGCGGCATTCCGACGATGAGTACCGGACGTTCGGATGGATGGGCGCCGGAATCATCGATTGGCAACCCGGGACAATCCAGCCCCTCGATGATGGCGTCGACCCGCCGAGTCAGCTTCTCGCGGTCGAAGCGCGGTCCAAAGCGTTTGGTCAGTTCATTGGCTTGACGATAATGCTCGAAGGCCTTGTCGTACTGGTGAACGTCATCGAAATACTTGCCGAGCGCATAGCGCAGGGCAATCCTGTGCCGCAGCGGCAGCGATTTCGCCGCCAGGGCGCTCACTCCCTGCAACCACTCGGTATCCTCGGGGGTCATCTTCCGATGCATCGCGATGCCACACCAGGGATTCGGGAAATCCGGATCGAGGGCAATGGCGCGGCGGAACAGCCCCTCGGCGTCGCTGAACCGGCCGCGGTCGGCGTGCAGCTCCGCGAGAAAGGAGAGCGCTTCCGGGAAGTGCGGATTTCGCGACAAGGCGGTGCGGCAGGACGACTCCGCCTCGGTTGCGCGCCCCAGACGTCGCAGCGCCATGCTGAGGTGCAAATGCGCGGCCGCGGATTCACCATCGAGCGCGATGGCGCGGGAATAGCTCGCTGCCGCGGCCTCAATGAAGCCGCCGTCGAGCTCGACATTACCCAAATTATCGTGCGTCAGCGCGCTCTGCGGTGCGAGCGCGATCGCCTCGCGAAAACACCGCGAGGCCGGCTCGAGCTCACCGGTGTCACGCAGCGCGTTTCCCAGGTGGTTGAGCGTCTCGACCGATCGAGGATTCAATGTCAGCGCCCGGCGGTAGCTCTGGACCGCCCCGGCCAGGTCGCCCTGCGCCGCCAACACCATCCCGAGCGTCGTGTGCGGGTCGCTCAACTGTGCACCCAAGACCATCGCCTGGCGAGCGACGTCGGCCGCTTCGGACATCAGCCCGAGATGCCGCAGGGCGCGCGCCAAATTGGAACGTACCCGCGCATCTCGCGGGGCGAGTGCGACGGCGCGCCGGTAGGCGTCCGCTGCCTCGTCATACCGGCCGAGTTCCTGGAGGACATTGCCGAGATCGTTCTCGGCGGCCACCGCGCGCGGGTCGAGCGCGAGTGCCCGTTGGTAGAGCGGCACCGCTGCCGCCGCCCGTCCCCGCTCGCGCAGCGACTGCGCCTCGTCGAGCAAGGCCGTGGTGAGGTTGGCCTGCGCTTCGGCATCTCGCGGCAGCAGCTGGACGGTGCGCTCCAAGGCCGGTAAGGCGTCTTTGCCCTGCCGTCGCTGCGCAACGCCGAGCACTTTCCAAAGGATGCCGGCAGTGGGAAGACTCTCGAGCCGAGCGCGCGCCTGACGTTCCGCTTCGTCCGCACGTCCCGCCTCCAGCAGCGCCACCAACGCGTCGATGTCGCGCGGGTCCGCCACCTGCGGAGCGGGGTGTCCGCAGCAGCGTTTGAATTTCTGCCCGCTGCCGCAAGGGCAGGCGTCGTTACGTCCGGGCTTACGGCCCGTCAATGCGCCTCCCTTGCGGCCGCCATCGAAAGCGCGGCGTCTTCAGAATTTCCAACCGAATCGCAGAGTCAGCACGCGGGGACGCAGCGGCACTTCGCTCTTGATGAACTGCGCACTGGTTGTATAAGTACTCGCATCGGAGTTCGTCAGATTGTTCCCGGTCAGCTGGACGGTCCATGCATCCTTGTTGACGCCGAGCGCCGCATCGTACGTGGTGTAACCCGGCATGGTGTACTGGCACAGCACGGTCGTTGGAATCGGGCTGCAGTACGCGGAAGTGCCGATCGGAAAACTCGCCGGCTCGTTGCGCATGCTGTCGACGTGGTTCGCCCCGACGGTCGCAAAATACTTATAGTCGCTGAACGACCAATCGTAGCGCGCGCGCAGATTGAACTGCATCGGCGGCGAAAACGCCGGCGAGGTATCGAGTTCGCCGTAGGGATTGGTGTAGGGGTTTCCCTTGACCTGGGTGATGCAGTCGCCCAAGGGCGTCGGATTCGTCGCAGTGTCCCGGTTGCTGACGAGACAGGGCGCGACCGTTTGGTTGGTGCTGTTCCACGACGCCGAGCCTTGGATGGTCAGACCCTCAGTCGCCCGCGCCACCAACTGCAACTCGGCGCCTTTGATGACATAGGTCGGTCCGTTGACCGCGAAACTGGTATTGCCCAGGTTGACCGGATCGAACAAATTGAGCTGAACGTTTTCCCACTTCATCCGATAGATCGAGGCGTTGACCTGAATCCTGTGATCGAGGAACTCCGTTTTGACACCGATTTCGTTGTTGATGAGGTTGTCTGATCCATAGGCCGCCGGCTTGCTGTACTGGTCGGTGGCCTTGTCGCCGGCGATGTACGGCGCCTCGCCGGCCAGCGTCACGGTGCCGTTGGCTGTGCTGGCGGTACGATTGAAGCCACCGGGCCGGAAACCTTGCGAGAAGGTGTAGTAGGCCATCGTGTCCGGTGTGATGTGCCAGGTCAGATTGGCGCGGCTGCGGCTGCCGGTTTCTTTCTGGTGCAAGTTGATGCCGAAACCATTTGGGGCCGTGCCGTTCGGTTTGTCGACGCTGGCCGTCGACGTGTAGAACTCCGAACCGGTCTCGTATTCGCTGTAATGGAACACACGGGTACCGGCCGTGAAGGTCAGCACCTTCGGCAGCAGATCCACGTCGGCGGACGCGAAGAACGCTGTCTGGGTGTAACCGCGCTGCGTGTCCTCACCGAAGGCCGTGGACGGTCCGCGCAGTGTGGGGTTCCCCGCCGTGGTGTCGGGAATCGGACCGGTGGTCTGGACGCAATCGGCGCCGCCCGCGTCGGCGATCGCAAGATTCTGCGGAGTGCAGGTCGGGATATCCAGATAATCGAAGTTCATCTGGTCTTCGATCTGGAACTTCTCCCAATAGGCGCCGACCGTGCCGCGCACGAAGAACTGATCTGGACTCGCGACGCGGATTTCGTGACTCTGATGCTGGTTCGCCACCGCGTCGTTCCAGTAGCCGGTCGGCGCATAGCAGGTTTCAGGCTTGGCGCTGCCGGGGGTGATGCTTGCGCCCTTGCCGGTGCACGAATAGTACTGGCCGCCGCCGCTCAACAGGTAGTTCGAATAGTCCTGCTGCTGCTCGATGTGACGGATCATGTAGCTGCCGGTGTAAACGAGCTTCCAATCGTCAATCTTGCCGTTGACGGTCCAGGACGTGCTCTCGTAGCGATCCTTGTCGTAGGCCGGTTCGAAGGCGGTGATCTGGTCGGCGCCTAATGCCTGGCCAGAATTGGCGAACGGATATTCGTCGAAGTAGCCATCCGCTTCCATATTCTGGTAGTTCTGCTGGACGAGCAGGCTCCAATCGTCATTGAACTGGTACAGGGCTGATAGCCGAAAGCCGGTATAGGTCAGCGGGTTTTCGTTCGATCCCACCAGCGCGCTGTTGTTGGCCGTAGGCTGGTTGGCGATCGGCTGAGTGATGGTGCCCGGCACGTTCGAGATATAGCCGCCGCGATGATCGTCGAAAATCGTCGCGCGGATTGCGAGGTGATCCTCGATCAGCGGAATGTTGATCGTGGCGTTGGCGCTGGAGTTTGGATCCCCACCGGCCGTGGTTCCATAACTCACGTCGACGTTGCCCTCGGTGACGTTCAATTTCGGCTTGTTGGTGATGTAGCGGATGGCGCCCGCCTCGGCGCTGCCCCCGAACAGCGTGCCTTGCGGACCCTCTAGCACCTCGACCCGCTCCATATCGACCGCGTACACGTCGAGGTTGCGGGCCGGGAACTGCATGGACTGGTCGTCCAAGAAGAGCGCCACATTCGGAAACGGCGCGATGGTGGCCGTGGATTGATTGCCCGCGCTGCCGGAACTCAAGCCGCGCATGAAGATATTGCCCTGGCCGGGACCATTGTTGTTGAAGGTCACGTTCGGCGTGTACTTGATGAGATCATCGAAGGTCTGCACGTTGAGTTGTTTCAACTGATCGCCGGTGAACGCCTGAATGGTGATGGGCACGTCCTGGATCGACTCGGTACGCCGCTGTGCGGTTACCGTGATCTCTTGAATCGCGTCCGAGTCGCCGGCATCGGTGGCGACATCGGCGGCCGCACCGGCATGGGCAAGGCTCATTCCGAGGCTCGAGCCGCTCAAGATGGCGGCGATCGCATAGGACAACTTGTGGTTTGAGTTCATCGGTTGATTCCCAGATTTATGAGTAGATTTCGCAACTCGCTTTGATTGCAGCGAGAAAACAACACAATTGCACCGCG
>Ga0209208_10013498_pt1 | contig 10198 bp, 7 predicted proteins | sample S1TSphfallax_3_FD_187694 | JGI IMG/M metagenome (GOLD analysis project Ga0209208, IMG submission 187694) | Host-associated microbial communities from peat moss isolated from Minnesota, USA - S1T2_Fd - Sphagnum fallax MG (SPAdes) (version 2) | ecosystem: Host-associated > Plants > Peat moss >... | reverse complement strand
AAGATTGCACATTTATTTAATATCACATAATTAACTATCAAACTCTAAAATCATCCAACTCAATGATGTTAATTGTTTCTAAATACCATTGAGGTTCTTTGGTGATTCTATAAATGCCCTCCATTGCTCATAACTATGGCAACCAAACTTAATAATGAACTTGTCTATGAATATAAAGAATCCCCCAAATGAAATTGATTGTGGTGTGGGTGGTTTGAACCTCACCCCTTGCTTAGTAAATCCATTGGTAAATTACCTTCAAAATATCCCTAGTTACAAAATCACGTGTCACTTCCATGATGAACCCTTAATTAGGATGTTAAATTTATGGGCTTAGCATAACCTTAATTGAAAAAGGCACATGCATACACAAAAACATTTCATAAGGTTGAAAAAATTTGGGCACATTATGAACACAACAAATGTGGTCTATTGGTCATCAACCCAATTTCATCACCATAAATAATCAATGAGATAATTAGTAATCAAATTAAAAATATTTGCAACAATGCGAAAATTTGTTTACAACCTAACCCTTTCCCATTAACATCCAACCTTGTTTAGTGGAAAAATGCATGGGCAAGTTTTGACCAATAAATTTCCAAATGGTAATATGTATATAAAAAATTCATCACAAAATGACAAATCATTCACATGGTACTTGAAACTTGTGTTTTAAAAATCTTGTCACAAAATTACAACCTTAGTAAAGCCCAAGATTTTCCACAAGCAAAACCAAAAACATAAATGCAACCCCAAAACAATAAAAAATGTTCTTTCATACAATAATATATCCCGTTAACCAAAATAACCAACTATAACAAATGAATTCATTTATCATATTGCATTGAACTTAATATGATAGAGGACTGTGTAATTATGCTAGATTTAGTAAGGATAACTTGAGAAACTCCTCAACACCATTACTTCAACAATCACATGGCCAACCAAATAACGTCACACCAACGAAGACTAAGGGGCTAAAACAAACTAGGTGGTGCCTCCTCATCATATCTTGTTAAATAGGGAGGAAAAGGCAACCATTGGAAGTTTGGTGTGTGACATTAAAAATGAGATTGCCCTAATCCACTTCAAGTCACATGTTCCAATATTGACTTTAGCCAAACATGGTCCCATTGTAATACATATGGGCATGATATATATCATTGCGCCATATTGCATCCATAATTATGGCAAGGCCAATCATAAATGGCCAATGTTGATAAAGCCAAGGGTTTAAGAAATGCCAAATAAGGAAAGGTGCGGCCAACAAGGGGTTGGCCAATAAGCCAATTCCAAGTTAGTCTAACACCATGGAAGCCAAATTTGCACAATTGGAAGCTCTAGTTATGAGCATGGTAGCACATGTGAAATCCAATGCATTTGCTTTAAGGAAGCAAAGGAACAAGTAAATGCCCCATCTTCTAGCTCGAATTCCAACCCTAGATAATTTTTATGGAGTGGATTTTCAAGTTGGGTGGCTCTAGATGAGTATATGCCGGATGTTTCAAAAGATCATGGATCATAATCAACAAGTGGTGGGAAAACCAAGTTAAGGTCTCCACGTTGGTTGACATGATTTGACATCTGCACTTGTGATAAAAATGAATTGTTAGTGAAATTTTTTGAAGGGCAAGTAACAAAAGCCCAATAACTCAATTATGTTGATTGGATTTTCAAGCCTTTCACATGGGGTTTGATTTGTTGAAAGGTAACATCCATGATCGAAATGAACCCCATAGTAGTGAATTGATGATGTAGTCACTACATCTATTAGGCTTGGCATAATCAACTATTACCAAGCCTATAGTTATTCATGAATGTAGTAATGTGCCATGAAGATTGAGCCCATTGGATACCAAGGTTATCCAACAACACATTCCCAAGGATGGGACATGCCTATCGGAGTTGTTTGGAGGCATTAGTTTAAATATGGTTTGAGCATTACAATTTGGTATCAAGGTTTGACAATATCATTATGTCAAGAAGGATCCATAGGCTAGGCAAGCTTCTATGGATCATATTATGATGTTACAACAAAAATATCTTAATTGTTGACAACATCAACAATTCAAGGTTATTAGTGTTCATTTTTTTATATCACGTTGTTGGGGCTATTGGATTTGTCCAAGATTGGGCTAATTGATCTAGTCATTGGAGGATAGTCATGTCAAGATCTTTCACAAGTTGGGACAAGCCAAGGACTTTTAAACCTTAAATTAGGATTGTTTTAGGAATTGATCCAAAATTTTACAATATTTGCAAGTTACACAAGTGCTCCCATATGAATACTTGTTGGAGAATGTCCTGCCATTGGGAGATTCTCCATCAATGTGAAACCAGTTCTAATAAGGTAAAAACATTCAAAAGTTGGATCGAATGCAATAGTCCCTGTCCCTGTGGGAGCAGGGCCCAAAAATTCAAAAACTCATCATTGTTTTTTTTTAAAATTTATTTAATAATTAAAATTTTTAATTAATGATTTTTTTTTTAATGAATGTGTTTATTAACTTTTGGAAATGTTTTAGGGCATCATATTTAATTTTTGAAAAATATTGCATTTGAGTGTTGTCTTGTTCTAGCAAGGGTTTGATGCAAGGGCTTTTAGTATGGGTGTGGGCAAAACTTTGTCCATCCTCCTCCTTTTCATTGCCTCATATCCCCTAAGGTCACCCATCCCAATAACTCTTCCAATGGAAGTGGGCTTAGATTGAGAATTCTTATGGTTTTATTCAGATACTTTTTTAAATCAATTTCCATAGATGAAAATCACTCAAAGTTCAATAAATTTAGCTCCATTCATTAATCCAAAAATTATGAAACAATGAAGATGCACATCACCTTCGTCAAGGGCTTTCCAACAATACCAAAATCAAAAGCTAGGAGTTCCATGGTTTGGGAGGGTTAGGGCATAGTCACATCCAAACAATCCAAACTTGGAATCAAGGTTTGCATGAACAGGGTTTAGGGTTCTAAGCCCTTTGGTGCATGTTTTTTTGTGTGATTTTGCTTGTTTTGATGTGCAACTTAATTAGTTTAATTAGTGTTGACAATCTAACAATGCACAACAGAAAAATCGAATTCAAAGACAAGAAATGCAATCGGTATGCACAGAACACAGGTGACTATAACTGGTAAAATGGGTGAGTGATGAATTTTGAGTGGGTGGGAGAGAGCAAGACCATCATTTCAAGTTGAAACAAAAAGAACTTTTTTCCCTCTTGGAAAAATGATCAGGCACCCAATGAAATCATCAACTGCAAAGAATTGTTATCTAGAGTTACTCTTGCTAAGATTTATGGGCAGCAAGAATTATGAGGAAAGCTTCTAAGGTCAACCATGATGCATAATCTCTCTCTCTCTCTCTCTCTCTCGTCACCCCAAAATAAGGGTTGAATCAACACATTTGTTCTACACAAACACAAATACCTTCTTTGCCTATTTCGCCCTGCAAAAGTATGAAGCAAATACTTCTCTCGGCAGCCTTAGGCTTCCACCTCCTTGGTGAACAGCTTCTTTGTCTGCAAAACGGCCAGCACACCTTCAGTACACATAACAACATTGCCAGTGACTTGTCCCAGTTGCTTTCAATTGCCAGTAAGCAATTGCTCCACATTCACAGTGATCATGGCAGCCACTCTTTCATCCAGATATTCAGCTCTAAATTTGAACATATGTAATGAAAAAACGTTTCAGTTTGGGAAAGTGAGAAATACTGAGGGTATACTGACCTGTTCTAATGTCAAAAACATGACAACATTCCAGGAGCCAATTCGAGCAAAGTTGGGCAAGAAGCCTTTGTAAAAAGCCATGAGACCCTGCATTTGACACCCTCCCACTACATTACTATCTATTCACCATCTCTGTGTACTTCTATTCTGTCAAAGCTTGATCTCAGATAAGACTTTTCTGCCATATCAAAACATAACAGAGATGTGGAAGGAAAGAAACAGAGCCTAGGGAAGGGAAGGTGTACATCGTTCTTCAAGGTCTGGACAAAGCAATCAACTGTGCCTTTGTATGCAGTACTGCTGCTTCCCATCATTCGTGACTTGACCTGCATGACCGATGGACATTAAAGATATGCAGCAAATATAAACATCCTAGATATACATACTGTCACTGTGAATGATGCTGAAGCCCTGATGCATGACAAGAAGAAAATTCATCACAAAAGAAGGTGTTGACAACACACCACATCCACAGGGGAGCCCACACACACAGCAATAAAGCCTGCTCCCAACCCAGAGAGCAAGTGTGTGACGACATTGTCTGAAAACCCTGGCAGCTTAAGTAATGTCTGCACAGTTTGACAAGAAAGCCATAAGTGTGCAGGGACCCCAACTAAATGCACCAATTTTGCAGCTGGAAAAAAGTACATCAACTTTTGCATGGCCCCCTTGAAATATCCCAAAGAGTGGAGAATTTGAACAGTGGAGACTTGTTAATGTTTATGTTTACCTGCTTGACTTGGTCATAGCTTGCTAGCTCAGCAGCATTGATGATGGCATTTCGCGCTACATTGGGGCCAAGCCCAGTCCACAATTTAGTAACTCCTTCCTGTTGACAGCAAAGAATCAGGTGTAGCAAAAGAAACAACAATGATCTGAGCCCAGACATAATTACAACTACCCAACACAGGAGGTTTTGTGATAAAAACTTAATAAATGTTTTTGTTGTGCTGGTCTTCACGAGTAAACATATCATACACCTTGCAACACCAATAAAGTATGTCACTGGAAGTAGACCTGCTTGGCAATTGTGGAGTAAGCATTCATGGCTCCACTGTAACGCCTAGGTACACCAGGGGGAAGCTTGCCTTCAGCCTGAAGCCGGACCTTCACCAAATCAGTCGGACTGGCCACAGCTATGGCTAGAGCACCTGCTTTCCCCGGTCACAGAATCCTTCATCAAGCCAAAAGTTCTGGAACAAATATAGCCATTGATGGTGGAAGAGGACTGACATCCCAAGGTTTATCAAATGAAGAATGTTGTTCTACATATACAGTACTCACATGAGCCAGAGAGTGAGGAAAGGAGAGCAGGCCTTGCCTGTAGTGAGACCAGCTGCAATTTTCTTGTGAAGTGGGGCATCTCCTACATGATTTGGCCCAATGTACAAGTTCTTCACCTGGACGCGTCATATTGCCACCACAATACAGCTATCAGCAACCAAATGAGCAAGTTTGCAGTAGACCAACAATACTAGGGCACTCATGAACCACCTGTCTGGCTTGCAGATTCCAGGGTGACAGACCCCACAAACAGTCCTCTAGTACCCCTTCCTCTCTATCAGTAAGTGAGGAAATATCGATGAGATTGCAAAGAAAACTTCACAAACAAGCTTTGAAGGTAACTTTCTGTGTCAGCAACTGACACAAACATGACAAGAATGAGTGCTGTCATTTGAAATTGTGAGTGTTACACACAAAGTATCAGGCCCCTCTCTTTGAGTAAGTTAACTGCTGAGGAAGTTCATAAACCCTGACTCTTCCACCAAAGCTTCAAATTCCTCCTTGAGAATTGCAAAGGATCTAATGCCAGTTGCCATACCCCAAAAAATCATTTGTTGTGAAGACAGGAGACAAAAAGGGGAATGATGTGGCAAAAAGGCAAGGTGAGAGAAACACACAGGTTCATAGAGGCCAATGCGCAGGCCCCCAAAAAGGATCTGTCTGTGAAGACCAGGAACAATCCCTCGCCACAAAGAAATTGTGCCCTCCTCCCTGGCTATGGTGGCAATTGTCCCAACCATTCCACGGTACTTGGGAACTACATTGACCTCACCAGCCAATGCTTTCCCTTGCAGTTGTAATCTGACCTTGGCTGTGTCCAGAGGGATGGTACATACCTGTGATACACATACATACATATCCAATCCATAATCCTCCCAATTGTTAGTCAGAGAAGCGTAAACATTCTGCAGAAACATTTCCACATATGCTCAACAAACACAAATCCATTTCCTTCTCCTACTGAAAGCTGGTGAATCCTCGAGCATTTTGAAGAAAAATTCCAACAAGGCTTCAAACAAAACATACTCTTTCCTGACAGATTCTAACATCCAAGACCTAAAACCTAGCTATCAACAACAAGAACAACAACCAAAAACGATCTGGGAAAAAAGAAAAAAAAAGCAAAGCTTCAAATGCTCATTCTCTGAGACAGAGAAAAAACAAGCCAACTTCGCAAATATCAAAACGCCATCTCTCATTCCTTAACCCCGCTCTCCTAACAAGTCTACTTCCCCGGGGTTTCCTAGAGTTCGGCTATTCCTGACCTGATAAACAAAAGCTAGAAAGAAAAAAAAATACAAAGAAGGATCTCGCGCAAGCATCAACACAATCGGTACAAATTCAGAAACAGACCGACGACACTAACTAACTGACAAAAGAGAGAGCTAGCTATTTTATTTTCTCAGATGTTCTCTTTCATTTTCATGAGGGATGCAAGAGATCGATCGATCGATCGATCGATCGAAGGCCATAACGAAGAGCGGAGACGGACAATCTAAACACACAAACCATCTTCGCAGGAAGAAAAACAAACAAACAAACAAATAAAACGGCAGGAAAGAATCTGGCAACAAGATTTATGAGATGGAAAGAGGGAAAGAAGAACGACCTCGGCAACGCTGGCACTGAAGGCGCTGCTGATGAAGGTACCGGCGAGGGAGATGGGCGTCCTAGTCTTGGCCTTCTTCTCGTCCGCCATCGCCACCGTTCCCGCCGCTACAACACACTACTGATGATGAGAACGGCAGGAGAGGAGAGAGAAAAAAGGGAGACAAATAGGGAGACACAGACAGACAGAGAGAAAAAATAAGGGGGAAAATGAACCAAGCCCAGACTAGAATTTTTTATATTCAATTTTTCTTTTTTGGGTTGCAACTTTGTTGATGAAATTCCTTGCTGTCTCATTCCTCCTTTCATCACAAGCAACGTGTCAATAAGGTAATAGTAAAGCTTACATGATGAAATAGGGCTTAGGCTAGTGCCTTACAATTGAGGTTTTGGCTTTCTTTCTTTTCTTTTCTGTTCTTTTTTTTGTGTGTGACAATTTTCTGATGTTGCATCATTGGCTGGCTAGCATCTCAAGAAAGATTTAGTATTACATGAGAACAGAAACAAGTAGCACAGTATCAAAAGATTATATTTGTAATCTCCTGTTGTTGCTGTTGTTTGATGACTTGTAGGAGGAGCATGTTTGTTTGGTGACTTGTAAGAGGAGCATGCATGATGCAATGCATGTTTGTTTGTTTGTTTGTTTGTTTGGTGACTTGTAGGAGGAGCAAAAGCAGCACTCTAAATTTGACCAACCCAGTTTTGTTCAAATCTCTTTCATGTATGATCCATCTTTGATCTTATCATGTGACACAGAATGAGCAGTAGTTTATCTGCAAGGTAGCTATATAGCTCTCTAGCTCATAAGGTAAGAGACCCAAGAAATAGATTCCTGAATCCCCCAGTCTTTGGATCTAGTTGGGGATTGGGAGAGGAGGATTTTGATGACTCAGTCACCAACTAGGCATTTTTTTGGCTGTGCTGTGCTGTGCCTCCTCTTTGCACCAGTTTTTCTGCTCTTCACTTGTACTCCCAGCCAGCCCAAGGAATTGTATTAACATGAAACATGTGTGTTGGTGCGCACACACATACATATATACACAGAGCATAGTATGTTATTCTGGATGGTTGGGATTGGCAACAACTAATTTAAGCCATCCTCTCACATTCTTATTATGTGGATACCATACAGAGTCACAATCCTAGTTGCCTCATGGATGCATTGTATCGTGAATAATGTGTATTATTTTGCATGAAAAGCTATGAAACTATCCAGGGATCTCACACATTAACAAGCAGATCAGAAACTCCTCATTAAATCCTCATTGTTTGGTGATTCTAGATGGTATCTAGCTCAAATCCCCATCCCCACCCCAAAAAAAAAAATTTAATGAAAAATTCAGATTCTAGTTCTGGTTCTAGAACTGGGTCCAGTTTTAAACCTGTTTCTGGTTTTGATTCCAAAGATCAGACCCAGTTCCAGTTCAGTTCTGGGTATCAGAACCAAGGGTTCTTACCGACCAAACCAGGTAACCACCCAACACCCGTCTCAGCAACATGACAGCAACCAGAAAGTTTGGGTTCATAATATCCTCAAAGCAAGCCAATATCTGTTGTGCATAAACCCTTCAGACCCAATTGTCACCCATCTGATCTGGGCTAAAACCCTAAACCGTTGTGATCAAACTCTCACCTTCAACCTCATTGGAGCTTCTTGTGAACACAGTTGATGTTGTCATTTGTTTCATTGGCTTGTCTCTCTAGTATTCTCTCTTGCAGAAATCTACCCAATTGAGAAATGTTTGATTCTTCTCACTGCGGGACTGCACTACTGTCAGTAGTTTCTCAAGTTATTGCAAAGCTCAACTGCCATCTAGAAATTTTAAAAAAAAGGGTGGTCATCTGTGTCCTGCTTGCTACATACTTTTATCATGCAGCCAAAATCATGTCTTCAAATAAGAACAGGTGATGAAGTGAGAAAACCAAGAGAAGGGTTTTCCAATGGAAAAGTTCAAACCTTCTGCAGAACTTCAGAAAGCAAGTGGATCAAGACATTTCTGGGATACATAAAAATCAACTAGTTGGGAATCACACATTCTTTACCAACTGCATGACACTTCCTGTTTGAAAGTGTGGAAGAAATGGACAATGAATTCATGTGGCTGCCAGGAAGCAGCAGCTTCCAGCTACTTGCATTCTTCAGTATCAGGTCAATTCACAACATCCATAATGCTTGTATTTAGACATGCTAGCCATCTCTACAGTGAAACGGGGTCATTGTCTCAAGTTAATACCTCTAAATTGGACACCTGTAATATTATATTTCACCTTCTGCATTTGGTCAGCAAGCTCATCATGGGCAGATTTTTTATTGCATTTCAAAAAGCTCCCTGAAAATGCAGATTTTCTACCCTTAAATCTCACCACAACTAGAGCCAAGAAAGGTGAACCCACAGAAATGCACAATAGCAAAATTCCATGAACCCAAGTAAATAAGACTCAACTAAGAATAAATGCGATCTGAGATAACTGTCAAGCAGATCCATCTTACAAGTAGCACACCTTAAGACCATAAACAACCAATATCCAATAGTGTTGCCATTTTGCAAATCTGATATGATAGAATTAAGGACATGCTCCTGCTTTCAAAATGTCAGAATAATGGTTCCATGTCAAAGCATCAAATAGCACACTACTCCCTCCCTGAACATGTCGTCCTCCACATACCTGATATCTTGACAATCTAGATGGTAATCTTCCCACGAGTAATTAAACAAGCAAAGTCAAAAAAGAGCAAGGGAAAGTCCATGAACAATTTGTCCCACTCGAGAACAAAGAGAAACTGAAAATGTTAGTACAAGATGTGGATTTCCCAGATTGATAAACTTCTCCAAAGTCCACCTAAAGAAGATCAAATTGGACACTTCCTTCAACCATATCAGTGGAAAACCTTAAACCAAAATCCTTATGAAGAAGTTCAGAAGTTCATGAAAGAGTCTACACAAACTACATTTTTACAAGCTGCCTTAAACTACTGAACCTGTGAAATGGTCAGACCTCATGCACCTACCCCTCAATGCCTTGTTAACACACAAGGGTTTGATTCACAAAATTCCATGTAAAATTTGGTGTCATTCTCATGTAACTATCTACAACATATACCAGTGGCCAGACAGAGTGAGACAACAACCACCAACAGAAGAAAACTTCATCTTTATCATAGAGAAACCTTAGCTCTTTCTATGTTAGGTAGAACTTGCAGAATATCATCCGGAATAGTATCCACATTTGGTTGCACTTGTTGAATCTCTGATGGAGCAGTGTCAGTCTTTGTCGCCTGTAACTCGCGTAATTCATGTTTGAGTACTATTCTGCGTTTATTTCTGCATTTCAATCCTTCTCAAAATTGAAGAAATTCATTGACTGTCATGTGTGATAACACATCCTTCAATGCTTTGTGGATTTGTCCAGCATCATGTTCATCCATGTTGCTCCCTGCTCAAATAGCTACATCACAAACGTCACAATGATGACCCAATTTCATGATTCTTCTACTCTTTGTTTGATAATCACCCTCTGCATGAACAAAATAAAAAACTATTAGTTCTCCTACATACTTAACATGAAAATAAATT
>Ga0209208_10013497_pt1 | contig 10198 bp, 12 predicted proteins | sample S1TSphfallax_3_FD_187694 | JGI IMG/M metagenome (GOLD analysis project Ga0209208, IMG submission 187694) | Host-associated microbial communities from peat moss isolated from Minnesota, USA - S1T2_Fd - Sphagnum fallax MG (SPAdes) (version 2) | ecosystem: Host-associated > Plants > Peat moss >... | reverse complement strand
AAATAGAAGTTACGTTGGGCCCCTTTGAGGAACCTCCCCAATCACAATTTCCTGCTCTGGATATTTCTCACAACCTCCCTGGAGGTGGGAGACAATACATGTAATATCCCTAGGGATGGATATATATTCACTTTACTGCAATTCATTTGAATGTATCTCTGTTGACATCCTTATCATGATGCACCTCTGTTTGTACCAAGGGAAGGGACTGCTGTCGGCAGTTGCTTCCGTCCTGAACCAAGACCTTGGGCCTTTCGCCCTGTACCTCGGGCTCTGCCCTCGGTTCACGGGGAGGAAGCCACTGATAGCAGTGCCTACCCTATACAAAGCTCCAAGAACTTCTGCCCTAGTACTTGGACTCTGCCGCCATATTATGATTATGATAGCTTAGTGAATTTAGTATTAAGGTACCTTCGGGGGTTGCTGATGTGCGTCTGATCTCCGCGTCGCAGAGCTCTCCGCCATCTCCTGCAATATTACCAAGACGACAAAGTTCAGTGAACGACTGACATTTGCACTCAATTGAGGTCGTATGGAGTACCTCAGTCAGTAAATGAGTATTACCTCAATAAGATGTTTCTTCTCGAGATTCTCGATTTGGAGACCCAACAAAAGACAAGTCCACTGGTCTACTGGAAAGTCGTCTCTGCGGCCTTGACATAGAGCCTGGAGCTGTATGAGATTTGCGACGTTATGTGCCATATCCTGCAGAGACTTGAGTTTTTGGCGAGCATTGTCATGACGAAAGAACCGCTGTAGTCCTGTGTGACTCTCGACCTTTTTCTTCAGTTCGTTAGTCGCTTTCTCCATCCTCTCTAGGACTCCCCTAGCTTCTATGCCAATTTTAGGGTCCGACTGGCCTGCAAGTGTCGCAAGCGCAACCAGGGTTGCTTTCAGTATGAGCAAGTCGTCATGTGTTTCCTTACTGTAACCACTTGCCGCCGTCTTCACGCGATTCAAGACTGCATCCAATCTGCCGATTATGTTCTGTAAAGTAGCTAAGACACTCAGAACCGGAACTACCACGTCCATATCTAACACTTTCACTGCTTAGACCAGCACTTGATCATGGACCGCGACTCACCTTGACGCCAGACCGTTCACGAAACCAAAACCAAAAATCTAAACACAACTAATGTCACACAAGTAGCTTTCGCTCTTTTATAACATACCATTGAAGCGCAAGATATCTTGTTTGCATGCTAGTCTCGATCGTGCGGTTGATAAAGAACTTGCCCTCCTGATTTAAAATTTGAAAGGCTTTAGTTAGTTAGTTACAATTTCTTAAACATAATTTTGTGGAATTTTTTGGGTTTTTTTACTAAAAGATTGCTAATTTTTTGAATTTTTTAATAAACTCTCAAAACTAGAAAATCGGGAAAAAATCAAGGGAAAAAAAAAACTTCAACCCAAATTGATATTATCTTTTAAAAGTGTGCAATCGATACTTGTTGCCTTGAAAGTGAGATTGTTTAAGGAGGGAGGACCTTTTGGACTTGGGATTTTCTGAAATTTTATTAACATAAGTGTGTAAAAATAAAGTGAACTGTTTTATTGAGATTTTCACCATTTTCACCCTGTATTTTTTTTTCAAAAATACTCATCATTTTGTGAAAACAATCAAATTTTTGGTATCACAATATTTGGGGAGAAAAACCCCCATTTTTCAACCCTAATTAGCACCACTTTTAAGCAATGATATTTCTCTTTCCTTTAACTTTTTGGCAGTGAATTTATGCTATTTTATTGCTTCCAAGGCATGAAGCTCTTAGCCTCCAAACTATTGTGCAATTCCAATTTATTATTTTGAGAAAATGCGCACTATCTTGTTTCAAAGTTATTAGTCACTTGAGCCATTGAGTGAATTCATTGAGTGAATTCAGTCCAGATGCATTGCACATCCTCTTTTAGTGACTTTCCATTAGGCTGTTGTGATCACAACATATTGTGTGCGATTGTGAGCAGAGGTGCTTAATAAAAAGAGACATTAATCGAGCAGGGTGTTACCAAATTTTTCTGTGTCTGTGTGTTTGATTTTCTTTGCTTTGTTTGGCAGTTTCATATTGTCTAAGGGATGAGGAGATGAAAGTGCTTTGCAAAACGATTACTCTCCGTCTCCACACAAAAGCAAAGCATATGAAATGAAAAGCAAGAGAAAAGTGGGATAGCAGCCTCTTTTGCATTTGCAGCATCAGCAACAACTGCAAATTTCTTGCACATCAAAATACCCTTATCCATCAAGAAAATCAAAACAATATCTCTTCACCATCAAAAAATACCCTCGCTTGTCAAAAAAAATCCAAACAATATTTCTCTCATTAAAATAATAAAAAAACCCCTCATTGGTCAAGAAAATCCAAACAATATTTTTTGCACGTAAAAAAACAATGCCTTCACCCATCAAGAAAATCAAAACAATATTTCTAGCACATCAAAAAAATCCATTATACAGTAAATTTAAAATCTTGTCATCTGACATGCTATAAAACCATACACCCATCAACAAATCTTTTTCAACTCCCAAACGAATTATATTGTGCAACTGAGATATAACCATTAACCAAAATATACCCAATGTGGATGGATCTTGTGGTTTCGATGAATGATGGATGAAGATTTTTTCAATTCTGGCTATTGTTATTGACTGACTTTGGGGGAAAATGTTTTGTGTGGCTTGTTGTATCTCACACTCAGGCAAACCCAAAAGCATAGTGCACATGCTGTGAAGCACCATTGGAAAATTTGTCACTCTTAGGTAAAGTTCAAACCCATGGCCTTTCAATTATGTAATTATTAGATGTGACAAGGCTACCTGGTCGTTAATCCTTTCACTCGTATGTGGCAAGTGATCCATGCATCATAATTGTTGTCCTATGTTTTTCCTAAATATGTAAAGGTAGTAGAAATTGTAATTCATGTGCCTAATCCTATTAAGGATGAAAAATGTTTCAATTCCATTGTTTTCTTGAAAAAAAAGGACAATTTCTAAATAATCTTTGTAGCTGGTTATTTCTATTTACAATTTTTTTGTTTCACACACGACATCTTTCCATATAAGGTTGCTTATGAAGTGTGGTTGTTCAACCAATAAATGCTTGAAGTTCATAAGTTTGAGTTTTGTTGGAGATTTTGCACCTTGCTTCTCAATTGCTTATTGTTGATAACATTTCCTAAATTTAGGCTTATTGCTAGATTGTTTACTAACATCCACTATACATATCAAAATAGTGATGGATTTGCGGTTTTAATAGCCAAAGATATAGATAGAGCAATGGGGTTCATTGCCACCATGGATTATGTGGCCTTTTATTTAATCACCTAAATGCACTTTTGTAAAAATGGTATTTGTTGGGAAAATTTCTTGGAAACATTTCTTTATTTTCGTGACATGTGTTTTTTGTTGTTTAAATGTTTTACCACTGAGGCAACAACTCGAATTTGAAGAAAAAAAAAAGAAAAGAAAGGTTGAATGATGTAAGGTAGATTTTATTTTGTTGTGGTATTTTTTAATTTATCACTTTTAGTAAAAACAATTCATTCAACAATTAGTTTGAAATTATCATAATTTTAGTGGGAAATATTAACCAATATTGGACAGATATCAGATTTTGTCAATATCCGCCAATTTTGATTATGCAATTCATTAATATTCGTTACTTCTAGTTTTTTTTAAAGAATCATTTAATATATCTAATAAGGATATCAAAAACTTAATGTTGGATTTCAATACTTGAGATATCATGTAACATAACATTGTGGCAAGAGGCTCGACCAACCAGGAGGTTGGGGCGTCACCCCCTCCAGGTTTTCCCCACACAGTGTAGAAAGGATGAAAGATAATTTGTGTCACCCTTCCAGGTTTTCCCCACACAGTGTAGAAAGGGTGAAGGTAGGCTGACAGGCTGGCATGTTGGGCAGCAGAAGGGTTTAGGGTTTTGGGCAACGCTACTTGCGAGGTCCCCACAGTATTTTTAAAGCCACGCCAAGGTGTAATTAGCCAAAAGAAGTTTGCCCATACCTTGGACGATCATTATCAATTGGTTTGGGAATCTCATAAGAGATTTTCTGTCTTACTAGAGATATTGTTTATTTTTTATCAAATTTAAACTATTGTTGACTCCGTTAATAGAGGTGAGCCAAAGCTGATCAGGCTTTGTGAGAAGGCTGAGAAAGTATTTTGCACTTTGCGTTTTTGTCGACCTTCTTTCTTCATTTAATTTGTTCGAAATTGAATGATGAAAAAAATCATTTAAGGAATTGTGAAAAAGTTGAAAAATCTTGTCAAAGAAGGTGATAACCTTGTAGATTTTTTTCTCATGGTTTGATTTGATAAGTAAAAATGCAAATATTTGATTTATGACTACTTCTATGTGACCAAGGGGGACCACCCTTTAGATAAAGCCCCAAAATTATAAAATGTCATAATAAATTTGAACGCGACACGTTTATTGGCCAAAGACAAGGTGCACAACTCTTCTTGTTTGTTACAATTACGTTTGGAGGGTTTCTCATATGTGAGTAGCATTCGAGCCCATTTGCCTTCCAGCTGCACCTCTCTAATAGGAGGAAGAGAGTTACCCTATCCTGATGCATGCAATTGTCCCGATGCTTACAATTGTCCTTATGACGAAACGCAAATAATACCCATGCAAGAAACAGGGGACTGGTCTGGGGTGGGGGGTTAGGTGGGGGCTGCAACTCAAAATTTAATCCAGAAGGTTCGAGACTAATTATAGCAGTGAAAATATATGTATCTTTTTGACTCTTGTTACCTAACTAGGATTTTGAACAGATCTCAATCATAGATAAATTTTGCATGAACACACATCACATAATTGTTAGGTGAACTAACATCTGCTGATAAAATCAAATCTTTGAAAGGCCTTGGAAGAAGTCCCCAAAACAACTTTATATAGAGATATGATTCTTAGTCTTGTTGAATATATATATAAACCATCATATGCAAAGGAAAAATCTCATGAACCAAATCCACTAAACAAAATATTGTAATCATAAGCACTGATTTTTCAAGGTATTGATTTTTTTTTAAAATTTTTTTTGGTCATTTTTGGAACCCAAAAATTGGAACTTTTGTATTTTAGTGTGAAAATTTGGCTAATTTTTCTATTTTTCTATTTTTTTAAAAAACTCCCCCATTGAGGGGGCATTTTTATAATAGTATTGGGTAGGTAAATCTTTTGTCTTGATATACCCATGGGTATATAATAAGTAGGGAAGAGTCACAACTACACAACAAGGACAGATGAAAGCAAGAGTTATGCAAGGGTGCAACTGATTAATTGACCAAAGGCAACCACATTGATCAAGAGGACAATCCATACAATGGAAGGCTGATGAAAATGCAAAAAATTCACCGCATCAAAGGGAGATCGTTTGTATGCAAACTTAAATGCATAACATAAATTGAATCAGGAGATTCTAGGCACATAGATGGGGGGAAAATGAATGGATTTGATAACTAAACTCACTTGCCTAAACAGAATAACTAGACCTCGTCACATCTCACTAAGCAGTTGAAGGAACTAATGTCACAATTGACTTTCTACAAACTTTCCACTATGAGAAAGAGCTTCTGCATACCTGAATGGTGACAATGAAAATTCGGTGTCATGAAAACAGCAACCTGCCATATAGCGTGCACATACAAGGATGTTCACAATTGTCAATTACTTGATGTAAAGCAAGTTTTCAAGGCTAAAGAAGATGATTACAGCCATTCTAATTTCACAAAATTTCCCATAAAAAAAACTCAAAAAAAAAGAAACAGTCAAGGGTGGGAGAGAACATGGATCTGAAGGCAGTTCACCATGTCAAATTCATGATCAACAGCTCCCAAAAAGAGGCACACACTGCACAACAGTGATCTGCTTGGCAAAAACCCTTACAGAAAGATGTTTCAAATCCCTATCCAGCTTGACATCATGCCACATCTGCAGAAGTCCTCGCCCCTCAACCACCAATTATCCTTTTTCACCTAGAATCTGAGATTCATCTTGATGGCTTTGCCTGAGAATATGTTCTGTTGTCACCAAGCCACCTGCAGATATATTTTCCATAGAAATTAAAGACATAAGTGAATTGCTGATTCAGTTGCATGAAGAAAAGTACAATTTCAAAATCACTTATATATCCAGGTCTTCAAATATTTAAACAAGATAATTTGAACAGTTCATGCTCAGGGTGTTTAAAACTCATAAAGGAGATATTTTGCTCAGTCAAGACTATTGAGGATCTCAGAGGGAGCAAGAGAAGTACACAACACCTAAGAATGTGTCACAGGTCAAGTTTGAAGATTCCTCTTGTATTCACCAGGTCTCACTGTTAGCCCCGGCCCATGCACCCAGCCTACACCAGTTTTTGTGGCCCTTCTGTTTTGGAATGTGTGCATGTGGGTCATAGCATGATTCACAAGCAATATTCTCTCGTATTTTTGACTAACCATATGCTCTATACCCTTTTTTCGCTTCTCCCCAAATACCCTACTTGCCTCAAATGTGTAGGGTGCATTTTCTTCCTTACCCAAAACCACCCACTTGCCTCAAATGTGTAGGGTGCATTTTCTTCCTTACCCAAAACCACCCACTTGCCTCAAATGTGTAGGGTGCATTTTCTTCCTTACCCAAAACCACCCACTTGCCTTCCATTGTAGGACTTGTAGTTGTACATATGCCATACGGTGTTAGATCAGAACGACCAACAGGCTCCAAAGCTGCTTTCTCTAACAATTGAGGATTAAAGAATAAAAAATTGTAAGCTAGAGATGATAGTTTGTCGTCACTGGATTCATCCCTAACCCTAAAACCATTTAATACTTGTAAACCAATTTCATGATTTTGTTCTCCCAAGGTTGTTTGTGTAGCTGACAAATTCTTGTTCCATTTTAACATGAAAAAGGTTTTCAATCCACCTTGAATATGTAGGTTATGTGGTGCTGAAGTAGAACTTAAACTAGACTTGAAGCTAGTTTTTGCAACAGGATCGACATTAACAACACGATACCCTTCGTCAAGAATAGTACTGCTTGCTAAACCCCCTAAAGACATCCGAAGGTTGTTATGGAACCACCCAAATCGATCTTGATTTTTGTCATCAATCTGCAACGTAGTCTTGTCGAGACAAAATCAAACAGTAGTCCTAATTGATATCTCCTTTGATGCATTTGATTTTGTAAAATGGAATTCAAACCTGGGTGTGATATTTGATTTCAATAACTTCTCAACTTCCGGTTTACCATCTTCAAGTTGAGCACGCTCATCCCAACCTCCAGCTTGGGCATACACGTTGACTTCTAGTGATTCAGAAAGTAGGTTGTCCCCTCCAGCTAATACGATTTCTTCTTGCTCATTAACATGGACATGATTTCCAATAGCTACATTGTCTTGAAATTTAAAAATGTCATCTTCTTCATTGACATTGCCTTCCTTTTGAGAATTCCCCATGCAGCTTGAGGTGCCACCTTGATCATATTGAGAATTTGCAGGTTCCTCATCATGGACAAAGGTCTCTACAGTTGAACCCCTATTGTGGTCTGCAGTAACAGTGACAGTGTTGTGTCTGGGCTCATGTTTTTGCATTTTTGGCTTTTTGGAGAAACAACACCAATGTCCCCAACAACATAAATCAGAACTTGCATCATTTTCGTCATTATAATTGTTAATTACAGTAACTCCTGGAAGATCTGTGGTGATTGTATCTGGGTGCTCATCTCTATCACCCTCATTTGGCTCATCTGGACCTCCTCCATTGCCAACACCAATAGCACCATCACTAGTATTCAAGACATGTTTGTTATGTTCTACATTCCCAGTATCTTTAGGATTCTCCAAATTGCCTTCTCCAGACTCACATCCTCCAATGTTGCCTCGTATACCAGAATCTGTTTGTCTCAAATCATGTGCACCATCTACAACATATCCCTTGAAGCAAAGTTGAACCTTGGCTCATCCATGGTATCTTCTTGTGCTATATGATTACCATTTCCTTCCCCAACAAGGTCAATGTGTGTAAGTTGACCTTTTTCCAGCATACCAAAAAATCTCCTCAAACCCCAGAAAATAGGTCTTATTATGTCTTTAACACCATGCTACCTTTGTGTAAAGCTTGAACAATCCCATGTGTACCACTAAAAGCTACACCAAATCTATGCACCATATCTTGATCTGACAAGATCTCTTCATGATTCACTCCATTTTCATCATGATCAAAGTTCAAACATGTGTGCACTGAGACTATCTCAAATGATTTTTTGTTTGTGGCATCAATCCACCAATCTCTCCATTCAACCTTGTTGCAACCAACCACCAAGATCTTGGAAGACTCATCTAATAACACACTGCAATAATCAAGGCCCACTCCTACAACTCTAGAAGCACTCCTTGGATCCAAAAACAAACAATTGTAGGTGACCACTATGGGTTATGAACCTTCCAGCAATAACAATTTCTCCTAGTTTGATTCCATGAATTGATGGAGATATTGTTTGATTTCCAATGGCTTGCATAGCTTTATCGATTGCACACCATACATTTGGAGATATCGGAGCCAACCCATAAGCATTAACAATGTCAACCATTTCTTGCTTGAATTTTTTTGATGGTTGCTTCATCATGGGAGAGACTTTAGGATTTTTCAACAGACTTTGTAACTCTTGATCTCCTTTGATCTCTAATTCCAAATTGTGTGCACATCCTTTATTGACAAATTTGTTTTCATATGGTGAAGAAGGACTTGTAAAGAAATCATCTCCCACACCAACACTCCTCAAAGGATCTTTGACCAAGTGTGCTGCACAGTCAAAACAAGAGCCAGCCATTAGAACATGGGTGGTTAACTCAAATGTTGTAAGATGATTCAACAACCTACATAGTGAAACTTGGATGGTTATTTCCCCACTAAATTGGGCACATTTGAACCAAGACTTTGAGAAGAACATTTCGAATTCAACATCTCCAACATAACTTCATTTCAAACCTTGGGATTAGTGCTAGTCACTGTCCCAACCTTTGGCAAATTCTTTAATTTGTGGCACTTACATGACTGAAATCTCTTGAGTTGTGTCTTGAGTTTCTCGAATTCCATTGGCACATTCTCCAATTTGGAACACCCCCGCAAATTAAATGTCTTAAGTTGTGACAAGTCCACAATTCAATAAAGTAAAGACACCAATTTGGAACAAGAAGACAAGTCTAGTTCCACCAAGCTTTCAAGCTTCCCAAATTCCACTGGCACATTCTCCAATTTGGAACACCCCCGCAAATTAAATGTCTTGAGTTGTGACAAGTCCACAATTGAATCAAGTAAACACACCAATTTGGAACAAGAAAACAAGTCTAGTTCCACCAAGCTTTGAAGTTTTCCGAATTCCATCGGCACATTCTCCAATTTGGAACACCCCCGCAAATTAAATGTCTTGAGTTGTGATAAGTCCACAATTGAATCAGGTAAAAACACCAATTTGGAACAAGAAGACAAGTTTAATTCCACCAAGCATTGAAGTTTCCCAAATTCCATTGGCAAATTCTCCAATTTGGAACACCCCCGCAAATTAAATGTTTTGAGTTCTGACAAGTCCACAATTGAATCAAGTAAACACACCAATTTGGAATAAGAAAACAAGTCTAGTTCCACCAAGCTTTCAAGCTTCCCAAATTCCATTGGCAAATTCTCCAATTTGGAACACCCCCGCAAATTAAATGTCTTGAGTTGTGACAAGTCCACAATTGAATCAGGTAAAAACACCAATTTGGAACAAGAAAACAAGTCTAGTTCCACCACACTTTGAAGTTTCCCGAATTCCATTGGCACATTCTCCAATTTGGAACACCCCCGCAAATTAAATGTCTTGAGTTGTGATAAGTCCACAATTGAATCAGGTAAAAACACCAATTTGGAACAAGAAAACAAGTCTAGTTCCACCAAGCTTTGAAGTTTCCCAAATTCCATTGGCAAATTCTCCAATTTGGAACACCCCCGCAAATTAAATGTCTTGAGTTGTGACAAGTCCACAATTGAATCAAGTAAAAACACCAATTTGGAACAAGAAAACAAGTTTAGTTCCACCAAGCTTTGAAGTTTCCCAAATTCCATTGGCAAATTCTCCAATTTGGAACACCCCCGCAAATTAAATGTCTTGAGTTGTGACAAGTCCACAATTGAATCAAGTAAAAACACCAATTTG
>Ga0209208_10013496_pt1 | contig 10199 bp, 4 predicted proteins | sample S1TSphfallax_3_FD_187694 | JGI IMG/M metagenome (GOLD analysis project Ga0209208, IMG submission 187694) | Host-associated microbial communities from peat moss isolated from Minnesota, USA - S1T2_Fd - Sphagnum fallax MG (SPAdes) (version 2) | ecosystem: Host-associated > Plants > Peat moss >... | reverse complement strand
ACCGTGTCCAGACACATTTAGAAGGGTATTCGAGAGAATTAAGCCCAAAGAACTAGAAAAATGCTTCCAAGAATGGGTGCGATCACTGGTAGAGAGGTTAGGTGTAGAAGTAGTAGCCATAGATGGGAAAACACATAGAGGCTCATATGACCGGGTGCAACAATTTTAGATTTTGGATTTTGGATTTTGGATTAAATTCTTTCAATCTAAAATCTAAAATCTAAAATCTAAAATTGGCACACTGCTAGAACTGATAGATGTATCGGGTTGTATCGTCACAATTGATGCAATGGGGACGCAAAAACTGATTGCCCAGAAAATTACTGATGCCGATGCTGATTACGTTTTGTGTCTAAAAGATAACCATCCAACTTTACACCAACAAGTGAAACAATTTTGGATTTTGGATTTTAGATTTTAGATTAGGAAGAGATTTCAAGAAAACCAACCTCTGGGACTAACGAACTCATCCAAATCCAAAATCTAAAATTGGAGTACGCACGGTTCAACATTGGAATGAGACTACCCGTGAGGTCCAATTTTATATCACCAGTCTTACTAGTGATGCTGACAAGATTGGTAGTGCGATTCGTCAACACTGTGCCAATTTTAGATTTTGGATTTTAGATTTTGGATTAGGGATGAATTAGTTTGAAGCAGGGGTTAGGTGTTTTTTAGAGATCCTCCTAATCTAAAATCCAAAATCCAAAATCTAAAATTGAGCGATTCGTTCTCTCCACAGTCCACAAAACTTTGGCGTACTCCGTCGGATTGCACTCAACGCAATAAAGGTGCGAAATTTCTTTTAAGCGTAGTATTCGCCAAAAATCTCGAAAAGCGAGTATGAATGATAAGTATATGCTGACTATCTTGTCTGCTTCTCTACCAACTTCTTCTAGTATTTAATTCCTTTTGTCAAGCACGTTTGAGACGCGCTAGCCCTGCAACTTCGGTACCCAATAGAGTTAGGGGTGGGTAGTTGACTGTTTCTGCTACCATATTTACTTGGTACCAAATATGACATAGCTATAGGAATCCTATTTGATTTTTCCTGTTAAGAGTTAAGAAGCCCACACAGATCCTGTTAGTAATCAAACCGGATTCCTATATGAGTGATTCACTAGTTTAGTGGAGATATTTATTCTCTTCTCAATCTGAAATCTTAGATCCAAGAGCTAAACCACATCCGGATTTTAAAGCCATTATCAGATAGAGGTAGACCCAAATAAATGGGCATCCAGAAAATAAAAGCAGCGATGATAGTAAAAGTGATAGTGACACCAAGAATTCGGAGCCAAAGTAAATAGCTACGAAGACATTGATCTACAACCCAGGCGATCGCTAAAAATAGAAATGGCAAAGCACAGATATAATGGTAGATAAAAGTACATCGGGTTACAGCAACCCAAGGTAGGAAGTTAGCAGCATAATTCAAAACTATATATAGGGCAATCCAAGTGTTAAAACCCACATTTTTCCGCACTAAAGAAACTAAAATTTGTCCTCCTAAAAGTACAATTGCTGCTAGACCAAACCACCAGAGAAAGGGGTTGCCCATGGCATGCACATCGTAGATGACTTTTCCAGCAGCAGAGGGTAAATCTGGACCATAACCAGGTAGGGGATCATCAAAACTATGAGTAGTTTGATAAAAATAGCTCATTGTCCGAGTCATCAAGGGCCATTTGTACCACGCAGCACAGTAAGGATGTACACTAGGGACATTTCCACCCATCCGCAGGTGGAAACCCAAAATTTGTTGGTGGACGGCAATAAATCCAAACCTTTTATCGAGCTGAAGATGGGGTATCCAAATCAATCTGTAGACCACAGCCGGAAGCAATCCCAGGGCAAATAACATTTGGAAAATATTGATCTGAGTGAGTTTTGTCAGGGGAGTTGTAGAATTTGCCGTAGTGCGGGGTTGCCACCAACGAATTACCCAGGCTACTATCCACATCCAATAGGCACCCAACAAAAACCACAGGCCATTCCACTTTGTCCCAGCTGATGCTCCAAAAGCAGTGCCAGCAAGTCCCAACCACAGCCAACGACGGTAATTTTTGTTCTCTAAGGCTAACAATAGAAACCACTGCCCTAGTAAACCAAAGATGACAATATAAATATCGCTCAGGGCATAGCGAGACTCCACCAGCAAAAGTCCATCACAAGCAGTGAAAAAACCTGCCAGCAAAGCAAAACTTCTTTGATAACTTAGACCATAGGCAATTAGTGCCACAACTAACGGAACAAATGAACCAGTTAGGGCATTTAACCACCGATAGTTCCAGGGTGAGAGTACAGAACCTGCTAGCCCGTTTACTGGAGTTTGCCAAAGGTGAACGTGAGTGCCAAGCCAAATGCCAATTCCAATTAAATATTGACTTAGCGGTGGATGGGCATTAAAAAAAGGTGTATGGGTGAGATAGTTGTTGCCAAATTTAGCGTAATAAACTTCATCAAATACTAAAGTATTGAATCGATCCAACCCCCAAAACCGCAAGGACAGTGAGAGGATAAATATTCCTAACAAGCCAATTCGGAAGCAATTTTTAGTCATTAGTTGCTGTACTAAAATTAAAAGAGGAGGCAGGGGGCAGCCCCAATGAAAAAAATTTCACCACTAAGCATGAAAGAGGTTCCTTTCCTACACCCCACACCCTTACACCCCTGTTTCAGGTTAGAAGGGATTTATTCCTTCTGACGACTAAAGGGAGTAAGACCAAAGATTGAGTGGCTCCCGTAGATTCGAGGTCTGAATCCCCTTTCAAGAAACACATTTTGAAATCCATATATAGCAAGGCTTCTAAAGATTTGAGTCAAATGTGTTTCTTTCATATTTCACGGGAGCGATCGCCGCGCCCGTTAAAGGCTCAGATCTTGCACCTCTCCGTACCAACCCAGGCATCTTAAAAAGATGCGCGACCAGGCTACCTTATTTTTATAGGTTTTTCTCGCTAAATCAAGGGTTTGTGATTCATACTGTGTGATTAAATTACATTAAATTTTATTGGTGCAGATGTGATCCCCCCTCTTTCCAGGTAGGTTTTTCAGGTTAGACCAATTTTTTGGGTCTTACAACCAAAATCATGGTCTAAAACCCTAAAATTACGTTCAATAATTGAGAATGTTCTCAATTATTTCTGGAAAACCTAAATACCTACCCTTGAAAGTACCTCCTGCCCCCTACCTCCTGTTTAATTTTTGGGATTGAGAATTGAGTTTTCCCTCTCTATCTTTTGAGCCGATGCTTCTTGTTGAAAAAGGAGGAGTTCAATCCCGTAATACTTCTTGGTTAGTCCTACTGGTTTCATCCCTAGTCGTTGGGTAACACGGATAGAAGCATGATTTTCTGGCTTGACTACAGCATAAATAACAGGCAAGCGTAAGACATTAAAACCGTAGTCCAACATTGCCTGTCCAGCTTCTGTCGCATACCCTTTTCCCCAAACATCCCGTCTCAGGTGCCAGCCTACTTCATAATCTTGAGTTGGTAGTCCATGATAGTCAGGGAGTTGTTTGAGGAGGATAGTTCCGGCAATTACTGCCGTTGCTTTTTCGACAATTGCCCAGGCTCCTGTCCCATTATTGAGCCTTTTGTAACGTTCTATACTGTCTATTAGGCGCTGACGTTGTGACTTGATACTCGCAACTGGAGCAGCACTTCCTAGAAAGTATGTAACTTCAGGGTTGCTATAAATTGCAAACACTTGTTCGGCATCGTCGTCAGGTATCCAACTGCGAATAATCAAACGCTCAGTTTCTAACAAGATTGTCATCTTACGTTTAGCAAAAATACAGCAAGAAAACCTCTCCGGCCCCTAATTCTCATCCCCATAAATTACGGTAGTATATCTATACTCCAGAATCAGCCGTGGGGAGGAATCTTATCTTAACTCTCGCTGATATTTCAGGAAAAGTCTAGAGTTCAGATTGAATTTGGGCTTCTACTTTTGCCACCACTAACATTGTCCTGAGAACCGAGTCTGGATTAAGACTGATGGAGTCAATTCCCTGTTCAACCAAAAACTTGGCAAATTCCGGATAATCGCTGGGTGCTTGTCCACAAATACCGATTTTGCGGTTGTGTTTTTTTGCTGCTACTATTGCCATTTTCACCATCCGTTTTACGCCCTGACTACGCTCATCGAACAATTGTGCAACTAATGTAGAGTCTCTGTCTATCCCCAGTGTCAGTTGAGTTAGGTCATTGGAACCAATAGAGAAGCCGTCAAATATTTCTGCAAACTCCTCGGCCATGATGATATTGTTAGGTAATTCGCACATGACGTAAACCTGCAACCCATTAACTCCTTGCTGCAAACCATTCCTAGCCATTTCTGCCAGTACTAAGTGCCCCTCATCGGGAGTGCGACAAAAAGGGATCATGGGGACCACATTTGTCAGTCCCATCTGTTCCCGCACTCGTTTGAGAGCCTGACATTCCAAGGCAAAGGCCTCCCGGTAGGCTGGGTCATAGTAACGTGCTGCCCCTCGCCAACCCAACATGGGGTTTTCTTCCTTGGGTTCAAATTGTCTACCACCTAACAAGTTGGCATATTCATTACTTTTGAGATCTGACATTCGCACAATCACAGGTTTAGGATAAAACGCTGCGGCAATTCTACCGATACCATAGGCTAACTGATCGACAAAGTAGAGGGGTTTATGGGGGTAAAGTGCGGTAATTTCCCGAATTTTACTTTTAGCAAATTTGTCTTCTAACAGGTCGTAGTGAATTAAGGCCAGGGGGTGGATTTGAATTTGATTGGCGATGATAAATTCTGTTCGTGCTAAACCTACCCCATCGTTGGGAATTGCTGATAACCTAAATGCTTCCTGGGGACTGCCTACATTCATTAAAATTTGGGTACTGGTACGGGGTAAGTTTTCCAGGGGAATTTCCTGAACTTCAAAGGGTAATAAGCCGGGATAAACTTTACCTTCTTCTCCCTCTGCACAGGAAATTGTCACTTCCTGACCATTGTGTAAAATTTCTGTGGCGTTAGTACAGCCAACAATTGCTGGTAGACCCAATTCCCTGGCAATAATTGCTGCGTGGCAGGTGCGCCCTCCTGAGTTGGTAACAATTGCCTGAGCGCGTTTCATGATGGGTTCCCAGTCGGGATCGGTTCTATCTGTTACTAGTACTTCCCCAGCTTGGAACTGACCAATTTCGGTAGTATCTAAAATTAGATGGACTTTTCCCCGACTAATAGCTTCTCCTACGGCCCGGCCAGTTACCAGCGGTGATGGTGTGTTCCCTTCCAAGCGATAACTCCGGAGCAGATTCCTCTGCTTCTGGGACTGTACGGTTTCTGGACGTGCTTGCACTATAAACAGTTGGTTGCTGATGCCATCCTTTGCCCATTCAATGTCCATTGGTGTGAACCCATTATGGACTTGGGAGTAATGGGTCTCGATTAAACACGCCCACTGTGCTAGTTGGAAAATTTCGCTGTCAGTTAGGGCAAATTTATCTTTTTCCCTCTGGCTAACGGGGACATTCTTTGTATATTTTGAGCCGTCATCATAGACCATTTTTAAGGCTTTACTGCCTAATTTCCGATCAATAATTGGTTGAAAGCCTGCTTTTAAAGTGGGTTTAAAAACGTAGTATTCATCAGGATTAATCACTCCCTGCACGACATTTTCTCCTAAACCATAGGCAGCAGTAATTAGTACTACATCCTTAAAGCCAGTTTCTGGATCTATGGAGAAGATTACCCCGGAGGATGCTAAGTCCGATCGCACCATTTTCTGCACACCTACAGAGAGGGCAACACTGAAGTGATCAAATCCTTGGATGTGGCGGTAGGAAATGGCACGGTCTGTAAATAGGGAAGCAAAGCAGCGATGACAAGCTGCTAACACTCCTGGCACGGTGGTGATGTTAAGGTAACTTTCCTGCTGTCCCGCGAAACTGGCCTCTGGTAGGTCTTCGGCAGTGGCACTAGAGCGCACTGCCACGTCGGTCTCCCCATTGTATCTTTCACAAAGACTATTGTAGGCTGAGGCGATCGCTTCTCTCAACTGTGAGGGAAAGTTGGTATGCATGATTAGTGATCTGGCTTGTTTCCCCCGTTCTTGCAAATTTGGCAAATTTTCCACGTCCAAATCAGCAAAGATCCGCCGCAGTTCGGCTTCTAGTCCAGTTGATTGGATAAAGTAACGATAAGCGTGTGCAGTAGTAGCAAATCCCGTAGGAACATTCACCCCTTTAGAGGTCAATTGTTGAATCATTTCTCCTAGTGATGCATTCTTTCCTCCTACTAGGGGAACATCCCTGATTCCCACTTGCTCAAACCACAGGATAAGTGAGCTATCTTCAACAGATTCAGAAAGAGTCTTTTTCGATACTGCAACCATTTAATGTTACCTCGTGAGTAGATGCAGAGATACTGGGAAATATGGCTATCAGCCTGCTAATAAGTCAAAAGGGTTCTGGCTGATTGCTGATTACCTACTATTTAATTTTAGAACTACCTATCATCAGCAAGCATCACTCTAGAAGAAGGAGAATCTAGATTTATACCGAAGACTACTAGAAAAGGGTATGAAAATGATCTTTAATAAGATTATTCCAACTATATATACACAAAAATATCTACCTATAGATGGATGTTTAACTATTCCTAAACCATAATTGCTCCTCAGCAACTGTTGGTAATACCCTAATCTGATGTTACACATAACGGAAATTCTCTGGCATCGCCTATCCAATCAGCTCTTAAAACCTAAGCGCCTAGCCATTCTTGAAGCCTGCTTGATTGGTCTAGCCTCCGGACTAGGTGGCGTTTTACTAGGACAAGGTGTCGGCTGGCTGGGTGGTTGGCGACAACATATATCTCACATACTACCAATTTGGCTCGTTCTCCCTGGAATTGGAGTAATTGGGGGGTTTTTCGCTGGTTTGTTGGTCGAGCGCATTGCCCCCTCGGCAGCGGGGAGTGGGATGTCAGAAGTCAAGGCAGTGCTGGCTCAGGTACCTATGCCCCTAAATCTGAAAATTGCCTTTGTCAAACTGGTGAGCGCCACCCTAATTTTGGCATCAGGGATGCCCTTAGGAAAGGAAGGACCCACAGTGCAAATCGGTGCCTCCCTGGCTAATCAACTTAGTCGCTGGTTTCCCACCTCCCCCGACCACCGTCGCCAGCTAATTGCCGCCGGGGCTGGGGCTGGGTTGGCTGCGGCCTTCGATGCACCCATTGCCGGAGTGCTATTTGTGGTGGAAGAACTCCTACAAGATATATCCGGTATCACCCTGGGAACAGCGATCTTAGCTTCATTTATCGCATCGGTGGTGACACGGATTTGCGATAGCCACAGCTTAGATTTAAATTTGCAGTTAGTAACTCCTAACACTAGCTTTTTTGCCCCAGAAATTCCCTTTTACCTGCTGCTGGGGGTCCTGGGGGGAATCGGTGGGGTATGTTTTAATCGGGGAATTCTCACTAGTTTGGCTGCTACTCAGCGGTTCCTGAACATTGGCTTACCTTGGCGCATTGGATTAGCGGGGCTAGTAGCTGGATCTACTTTAGTGATTTTGCCCCCAGTATTTCGAGATAATGCTGGACTCCGCCAACTACTACTCACCGGGGACGCACATTGGCCATTGGTAGCTTTGGTGTTTTGCATCCAGTTCTCGTTGATTATTATTACTTACTCCACTGGTGCCCCCGGTGGATTATTAGTACCTACCCTGTCCCTGGGAGCAGCCTTGGGTTATTTGGTGGGGGTCTGGGAACATGAATGGTTAGGGTTAAGTGTAGCTACGACCTATGCACGGGTAGGAATGGCAGCATTCTTTTGTGGTGTTGCCAGAGTGCCAATTACAGCGGTGATCATTGTCTTTGAGATGACCACCGACTTTAATTTAGTACTACCGTTAATGATTGTCTCAGTCACAGCTCACTTGGTAGCGGAAGCCATAAATGCTGGGTCCTTGTATGACAAATTGTTGGAATTCAAAGGCATCCACCTACCCAAAGAAACTGTTCCCACAGGATCTTGGGCAGAACTCACTGCTGCCGATGCCATGCAGCCCCGGGTAGAAATCCTCTCCAGCCAAATGAGTATAGATGAAGCACTACAAGCCTTTTCCCAATCCTCCCATCGGGGCTTTCCCGTATTACAAGAGGGAAAACTAGTAGGTATCCTCACCCAAAAGGATATTGCCAAACGCTCCACCAAGAGGTTGGGTGGAGATACAGTGGCCTCGGTGATGACCCCAGAACCGATTACTACACACCCCACAGACACCCTAGCTCATGTATTACACTTGCTTAACCGCTACGACCTCAGCAGTTTACCAGTGGTGGAGGGACGGCGCCTAGTTGGGATTATCACCCGCAGTGATATTATCCGGGTGGAAGCAGCCTATCTCAGTGGTGAAGAAAATCTCACCACCTCTAAAGCAGAAAAGTCACGGTTAATTTACCAAACCCGTGATCCCGAAACAGGACAAGGGCGGTTGCTAGTATTACTCAGCAACCCGAAAACAGCAGAAACCCTGTTAAATATGGCTGTGGCCATTGCCAGCGATCGCCATTATGAAATTGAATGTCTACATCTAATTATCTTACCCCTCCACAACCCCTTGGCAGAAACCGCCGTCAGCACTACTTATGGTCAACGCCTACTACGTCAAGCCAGGAGCTTAGCACAAGCTTGGAATGTGCCGATCCATACCCAAATTCGCACCGCCCACGACCGATCTGAAGCAGTTTTACAGACCATCGAGGAGCGTCATATTAATTTAGTACTCATGGGTTGGAAAGGAAATACAGCCACACCAGGACGAGTTTTTAGTCGGGTTGTTGATGCAGTTATTAGCCAAGCTACCTGTGAGGTAGTACTAGTTAAGCTAACAGATGAAAGCCACTTTGACCGTTGGCTGGTGTCCATGGCAGGGGGACCTAATGCCCAAGAAGCAGTTCAACTTCTCCCAGCTATTACCAGCCTGAGTAAGTCCCCAGAGGTGAGATTATGTCAGGTGTTTGAAGTGGACGAGGCGAAACCAGATACAACCACCCTAGAAAAATCAGCGCATTTTCTCAGACAGCGATTAGGGGGCTTGATTGCCATTAATCCTGTCTATGCTAATTCCGTCCCCGAAGCTGTTTTAGAGTGTGCTAAACAAAATCACAGTGATGTCATTATTTTGGGAGCCTCTCGGGAGGGAATGTTGCAGCAAGCACTACATGGTAATATTCCCGCCACCATTTCCCGCAATAGTCATCAGACGGTGATTTTAGTGCGGGCAGCATCTGGCGTTGGGGTGTGGTAATCATGGGGAGTTAGGGGATTTCGGATCGGAACAGGGGTTGAGAGTTATGTGTCCTGCTCTCTGCTCCCTACTCCCTGCTCCCTGCTCCCTACTCCCTGCTCCCTACTCCCTGCTCCCTGCTCCCTGCCCCCTGCCCCCTGCCCCCTGCTCCCTGCTCCCTGCTCCCTACTCCCTGCCCCCTGCTCCCATGCTATTTATTTAGCTGAATTTCTGGAAAATTGAGTTCTACTGTATGGGTCAATTTTCCTCCCTCATAATCGTGAATTAATTGATGAGTTAACAGATAGTAGTCACCAATTTTTGTAAAAGTATCTTCTGAATCTTCTACCCCTACAACTTCTTTAGTCTGGTGTTGACGGAAAACAGTTCTATAATGAGTTGCTATATAGCCTGTTGGGGTTTTTTCTGAGTTTAGAACATCCACAGTAACGGCAGTATCTCCCAAGAGGCGATTGACTTGTACTAGTTGATTTTGGAACACTTTATAGCGAGACTTAGTATTACCTGAGGTTTCCACAATCTCTACAGAGCCATTTTTATTAGTAGTACCAATTTGGAAAATACTATTTTTGTGTTCTTGGCTGAAGGGCACCTGTCTGCGATGAATCACCATCATTTGCAGTGAGTCGTCAACTATCTGACTTTCTTCTTTTGGCTCAATTTCTGTTACTTTTACATCTAAATCAGGAGTGATCTGGATAGTTCCAGTATAGGCTTTTTCGTTGTCTTTTAGTTCTACTTTAGAAGTGTAGCCCGGAAACTGAGAATTCCACGTATATCTGCTTTCATAAGCATGACGGAAAATCTCCAGGGCTGAATTAGATTGGCTCAAAGAATTGCCAGATGCGGTCTGACTTATTAATCCAAAACAAGCTAGAAATAGGGTTGAAAACCAAACTAACTTCTTGAT
>Ga0209208_10013495_pt1 | contig 10200 bp, 6 predicted proteins | sample S1TSphfallax_3_FD_187694 | JGI IMG/M metagenome (GOLD analysis project Ga0209208, IMG submission 187694) | Host-associated microbial communities from peat moss isolated from Minnesota, USA - S1T2_Fd - Sphagnum fallax MG (SPAdes) (version 2) | ecosystem: Host-associated > Plants > Peat moss >... | reverse complement strand
TTGTAATTGTGACATTGAATATTTTTTGGGTGTGCTTTTCTGCAATCATGTTTAGGTGGATTTGGTAAGCATTCATCTATGCAACTTAAAGTTTCAACATCTACCTATATTTGTGCACAGCTCTCTCTCTCTCTATCTGTTTTGCAATAGAACTCATGAGAGGTTGCTGCAGTTGGGGCATTTAGTTCCAAAATAAAGAAATAAAGCATAACAGCTATGTTTAGTAGCATCTTAACTCACATTCCATGTTCGAAGAGATCTCTAGAGTCTCTCTCTCTCCAATCAATGCTCAATTCTCAACACCACATTGGTTGGTTGCAGTTATATGCCGTTTTTCTTAAAACAACACATCTACATAGGTAATTATTTTTTAAATCTGTTGGTTCAAGGTTGGTGAGAAAATCATTGATGATTATTGTCATGCTGATGGTGCATGGTATAAATTCATTTCAACTGATGAGGTCTTATTTAAGGAAATTTTAATTAAATCTTTTTCTGTATTATTGATCCACGGGTTTTTGTATGATGGTGACCATCATTTAAGTGCAAATGTGGCTTATTAAAGCCAAAATTTAAAATGGTAGTTGTATGGTAATTGCGGTTAGTGGAGCTTTCACGCTTTATGAATGACTAAAATAATGCCAATTCCAACACTAAACACACTAGCATACCTAACACAAACACAATTACAAGGTCATACTCTTCTAAATGTTAGGGCTTGGGAATTAAAATCTGGGGTGTTTTGTAAAGAATCCTTTTTGTCACAAAGAATACAATTTAGTGTAGAAATCTTTATTGGCTTATGATTTAATGCACATGTTTGGCATAGTTGTGTGCATTGTAAATTTGTGGGAAAATATAACATTCAACTACTAACCATGTTCTTAAAACAATATAAACTGTTTCCATGTCATTATGTATTTTCCTTCAAGTAAATCTCAAAAATATATGACTCATAATATACCTCCTGAAAACCAAACTATTAAAAAATAATATTAATGTCCCCAACCTTATTTTAGATAATAAGAAAATATCAAAATAGCCATTGATAATGTTGAGTTAAAACTACATGTAATGACCAGGGTTATTTTTGTGGTGGATTTTTGCCACTTGGTGACCAAAAACAAAATGGGTTGTGACCTTTTCAATAGATTTTTTAGGAAAAGAAGGCAAAAGTCACCATATTTTGGGGGGAACAAAAATTGAATTTGCCACATTTAGACCATATTAGGTTCTTGTATGTTGCTAGTATAATGCAGGGTTTAGGGTATAATCTACTTTCCTCTCTGACCTTTAGCCAAACAGTTCACCTATCTCACAAAATTGGGAAAAAAAAGAAAGGGAAAACAGAATATTCAGCAAAATTGGGTGATATTTCGGAAAATAGAAAACTCCCTTTTATGTGTGTAGGCAGTTGTGGCAATCTATGGTGATTTCTTTTCATTAAAAAGGAAAATTATGTCAGAATATTATTTTTTCAAAATAGTTTTCACAAAATGGCAAAAATTTGCCCAAAAAAATCACTCACTCAGCCTGCTTTGTCATTATAAGGGGTTTTATCAACAGCGTGTCCCCTACAATTTTCTCTGGTGTGGGTTCCCCATATGTCTCTTTGTGTTTCTTCACCCCACAAGCATCAGCTGCCAGAGTCACCATTGCTCTGGGTGCATTTCACTGGTGGCATCCAATCTCCAGTGCCTATCCAACTTCAAGTTCATGTAATTTAGAAATATCAAGGCCAACTATGCTAGAGCCTCAAAGACCCTGTCTTTCTATAAGCTTGACATTAACTAAATTATTTGTAAAAATGTAGAAATTTTCCCTAAAAAATATTTTTTAAGAGGAAAATTTTGTGAGCAAAAATAAAGAATCTTCTTCAGGAATATTCTTCTTTACAACTTGGAGTTTTCAAATTTAATTAATTATTTGACAGATGTGTGTTGAAGATGCCCTTGGACTACAGTACATAATCCTTTCAAATAGCTGTTGCCTAGAATGTTCAGGGTTCACTGAACCTTTCATTTTGGTCCAAATTAGTTTCGCACTTCTTCACCGGAGTGAGTACGCACCACCAACTATGGCCTGTCACTGAATTTTCACTTCCATGGTTGGACAGTCCCTCGGGCAGGCTGGAGTTTATGGTTTCTTGTACTCATGGCCCATCGGCCACAGTTGGCACAAGGAGTTATTTACAAATGCTTTAATTATGTACTCAGCTTCATGAAGGAATTTTTTTCTTTCCAAGTGTAGGGTAGGGTAACCACCATCACCATGGGCATTACAGAATAAGGCCCTACATTGCCATGGGCATTACCAGAATAAGGCCCTACATTGCGATGGGCATTACCAGAATAATGCCCTATCTCGCCATGGGCATTACCAGAATAAGGGCCTGCATGAGGAGGAGCTGAGGCCGTTACATAGTGCAAAATTTGACAAATCATTTTATTTTATTTTATTTACTGTGACACTGAGCCAAGTATCTTCTGGGTATCATGGGAATTCTTTTTAAAAAGTAACACCAGGATTTTGAGAAGAAAAAGGCTTTTTGAAATGCCGACTGGCTGCTTACATAAGGTGTTGTCCATTTACACTAAATGTTTTTACCTTATTGGAAATGTTTCTTTAGGTATGAATTAGTGTTGGGCAGATATCCAGATTTTCCAGATATTCACCTCGGATACCATCCCAGATATAAAAATGACATCCAATGGATGTCACTCAGAGTGATATCCGGTCTGATATCCGGAATGCTTTATATCATTCATTGTGATATCCAAAAATTATGCCAAATATAAAGATGTTGATATGTGATCTAAATATCAAATCTAGGGCTGGATATTAAGGTTAGTAATTAAAGTAGGTTAAGTTATTAATTAGGTTAGGTTTGTAGGCTCACAGCTATCTATCGTTTTTTTTCATTTTTTTGTTGCAACTAAGGTGACGAGAATCCTCAAACAATTTTAAATTGTTTTGAGGACACATTTTGAGAGGTCTCTTCAAAGTTGTAATCAATAATAGTAATTATTATGGCTATACTTTTTAAAAAAATAAATTTATGACTTATTTTTTGCAAATTTTTTTCAGAAAAAAATTATTTGCGATAAAATATTTCCTTTAAAAAAAAGAATGTTGCCTTTGGGAGATTTTTTGCACCAAAGAAAGAGACTAGCACCCAAGATAATTGGCAAGATTTTTTTTGAATTTTTAACATCCAAATCTATTGATATTCGATTAATAAATAAAAGACGGATATCCGAGTCAGATTGAAAAATGTGGAAATTTGATATCCGGTCAGGATATCTAAATTATTTTTAAAATAAAAATGTAATATCTTTATCCATAAAATAATCACAAATATCCTTATGTGGCGAATATCCCAAAAAAGTGATATCTGCCCAACATTGGTATGAATGTGAGGGCATGACCAAATCCACCACATGCAGATCTCCCACGTGTCATTTTTGGATCATAAATGCAGTAGGATCAGAAAGTGGTATTCCAATTCCAGGCCATCTTATGTTACATTTTACCATTGTGAGGAAGCGCAGGTAAATGTCACGAAGAGTTATAATCATTGCATATCTACAAAATTATGGAGAACTTTCACCATGAAGTTTGTTTTTCAATTATTTTTGACTAATAAAGTTAAGGAATATATGCTTTGAAAGTTCTTTCATTTTAATAGTGAAATGCTTATAGACCTTTCATCCAATTTACATTTCAATCCCAAAAAAATGTTATTTAGGCTATCTTAGCAATATGGCTTTCTTTTTCTTTATTGAGTTGCATTTATGTATTTATGTTTCACTTGTGACCAAGGCTTTTTTTTTTCCAACTTTGGGACATTTAAACAATTCCAAAATTAGTTGAATTCACCTTAGGAAAAAAATTTAAAACATTCTTGATGTTTTCTTAAATAAAAGAAAAACTTCCCTCCAATTTTTATTTGTTTGGGTGCATCTAATCTTTCACAAGGGTGCAGTCTTGCAAGCATATTACTTATACATAGTTCACTTCCCACTGAAGCATGTAATGTAATACTAACTGGCCATCATCACAAAGAAAACATGGACCGCACACCAAAAATTTCAACTTTTAGAAAAATAATAGATGGAAGCAGGCTTAGTTTAATTTATTTGAACTACTGATTTTTGGTCGGAAATTTTGTGGAAACTTTTGCAGTTGGGAGAAAGAAAGAAACTATTCCATTTCAGATTCCTCCTTTAATGAAGGAAAATTTGTAAAAAAATTTGGGTTTCTTTTTTGGAGAAAATGTTGGCACATTTCGACTCTCTTTTTATTTTTGAGACAGATTGTCACCACTTTTATACTGTTTGCACAGTTTTCTAGAAAATTCTTGCCAACTAATGTTGAACATATCTTGGGATGCTTGTTGCCTACTTCTACATAAAAATATTTGAAAATACCCCCATTCAAATATACAACATTTTAAAATCTGATTATTTAATTTCAATGTAACAATCACAGATATACTGTTTATTTTACATACACCATCAGAAATTTGATCTAACCATCATTTAATAATCATTTAAGCAGCTATGGATTTTGGATTTATGTTTTTTCAAGTGCATTCTGCTCCACTTGTGTGTTAAGGGTACAAGTCAAATATTCATTACAATGATACCATGTTGTTTCTCATACCTATCATGAATGCTAGTTATGGTGAACATACACTAAAGGTAAGCAACATAATTGAGAATGGGGTAAGTTAATTGTACTAAATTCAGTTGCAAATAAAAGGTTATAAATAACTAAAAAAATTCAGCTTGCTTTAGATCTCAGTTCTAAAAATTAATTAATTATACAAACAAGTTGCTAGATTTTAAAAAATTTGGTAACATCTTCATGTTATGACAAAATCTCATGTCTCAATCATTTTTGACTTGGTAACCTAAAGTGAATTTTTTGGCTTTGATGAAAATAATTTTGGTCCTTGATTTTGTGGAATATTATATACTACCCGACTTGATATTAATTTTGAAAAGGTTTTGCTAGACCAAAAAACATTCACATGGAGTCTTGGAGTCTAATAACCTTTTTATTTTAAAGAAGTTTTTGGATTCATAGAGAAGTTCATAAAGAAGGTGTTTACAATAGTGATATACATGGATTTTTTTCAAAAAAATTAGGTTAAAAATTTGGCAAATTTATTCCAATTTGCACCCAGAAAAAGTCTAATTTTTTTTCATTAAAAAAAAAAGGTGCCAAATTTCCCTAAAAGAAGCAATTGGTCATGTATTTTTTCCAATTTTATAGATCTAACATCACTAGGGCATTAATTGGCAACACATTTTGTAGAAAAATGTTAAAAATTTATTCCAAGTCTCAAAAGATAATCTGGCACATTGTTTTGAAAAAAATTCAAATCCAAATTTATTATTAGAAATTCATTAAAAAATCCAGTATTGGTGGGGTTGCTAATTGCTATTTGAGCATGAGTTTCCATGGTTATCCTACTTATGGTGAGGTTGCATGTTGCTAGTTGCCATTAGTTCTAACATATTGTAAGTTTGCAAGTATGAAAGAACATCTTCACATCCATTTTAACACTTTTTTTTTTCATATTTGAGCATGAGTTTCCATGGCTATCCTACTTATGGTGAGGTGCATGTTGCTAGTTGCCATTAGTTCTGACATACTATAAGTTTGCAAGTATGAAAGAGCATCTTCACATCCATTTTAACACTTTTTTTTCACATATTTGAGCATGAGTTTCCATGGCTATCCTACTTATGGTGAGGTGCATGTTGCTAGTTGCCATTAGTTCTGACATACTATAAGTTCGCAAGTATGAAAGAGCATCTTCACATCCATTTTAACACATTTTTTTGTTCATATTTGAGCATGAATTTCGATGCCTATCTTATTTATGGAGGGGTTGCATGTTGCTAGTTGCCATTAGTTTTAGCATACTATAAGTTCACAAGTATGAAAGAACATCTTCACATCCATTTTAACACATTTTTTCTTCATATTTGAGCATGAATTTCCATGGCTATCTTACTTATGGTGAGGTGCATATTGCTAGTTGCCATTAGTTTTAGCATACTATAAGTTCACAAGTATGAAAGAGCATCTTCACATCCATTTTAACACATTTTTTGTTCATATTTGAGCATGAGTTTCTATGGCTATCTTATTTATGGAGGGGTTGCATGTTGCTAATTGCCATTAGTTCTAACATACTATAAGTTCGCAAGTATGAAAGAGCATCTTCACATCCATTTTGATTCATTTTTTTGTTCATATTTGAGCATGAGTTTTCGTGGCTATCTTATTTATGGAGGGGTTGCATGTTGTTAATTGCCATTAGTTCTAACATACTATAAGTTCGCAAGTATGAAAGAGCATCTTCACATCCATTTTGATTCATTTTTTTGTTCATATTTGAGCATGAGTTTTCGTGGCTATCTTATTTATGGAGGGGTTGCATGTTGCTAATTGCCATTAGTTCTAACATACTATAAGTTCACAAATATGAAAGAGCATCTTCACATCCATTTTAACCCATTTTTTTGTTCATATTTGAGCATGAGTTTTTGTGGTTATCTTACTTATGGTGGGGTGCATGTTGCTAGTTGCCATTAGTTCTAGCATATTATAAGTTGGCAAGTATGAAAAAGCATCTTCACATCCATTTTAACCAATTTTTTCTTCATATTTGAGCATGAGTTTCCATGGCTATCTTACTTATGGTGAGGTGCATGTTGCTAGTTGCCATTAGTTTTAACATATTATAAGTTTGCGAGTACGAAGGAACATTTTCACATCCATTTTAACACATCTTTTTCTTCATCTTTGAACATGAATTTCCATGCCTATCTTATTTATGGTGGGATGTAAGCAAAGCTATAACCTTAAATTTGCATTAATTTTTTGGTCATCTTTGTTTTGCATGGGTTGTTCACACAACTAGTTCACACTTGAAAGCAAATCAAATTGGAAGCTTAAACATGTGCTAATATATCTCTTCATCTTTACACATGAGTTTATTTTGAAAGATTCAAAACATGTCATTTCCACTTTTAATTTTGTGATTATCAAAACTTCGTAGCCAATGTTACTTGACTAAAATGATTAATAATATATAATTTGATTCAAATATAACTATTATATATTTTGACTCATTAAGCATGTCTAATATCACTAAATCCAAATTTTATTTCAATCATATTGAAGTTTAATTACACATGGACTATGTGACACCTACATGAATATTATAATTAAATTAAGATGATTAAACTCTATTAATCAAAGGTGACATGATGTCAACATGCGTAACAATCAATGTTTAAAATTACATGTAATAGTGAAATTTATAAAATCATAACATCTTTTTGATACTATGTGTTTCAAATTTAAATTAATTTCATTATAGAGTTATGTTATTGAATTATTCAATTAAAAAATTTACATTAATTCTTTAAATATATATTTTGAATTAATTGAATGTCTTGAAATGTGAAATTAAAGAGATTTGAAATTTTTGTAGATGTGAAATTAAAATAATTAATTTAATTTAATTTAAAGTAATATATTGGGATTTATGGTCCAAAATTTATTTAAAATAATTTTTTTTTACCTTTGAAAGTAAAAACATTAACAAATTAAAAGGAATGGAATAAAATTTAGAATTTTAATTTGATTTAAAATATTTTTTTCATTCAACCCAATCTAAATTTAAAACATTAAATTCGAAATTTGAAATAATTTATAATATGTAATTAGATAAATTTTAAAAATCAATATAAGTATGAAATCGAAAAATGAAAATTAGATAATGAAAATAAATTTATGTGAGAAATTTAATTTCATTATGAACATTTAAATTTACATTTAAATAACATTTAAACTTTTTTTTTTGGGAAACACACATGTGTTTATATTTATGTGATTGCATTGTAAGTCACATGATACACCACATGAAATGTTGGTTAGATGGTTAAGGATTTGACTTATGGCCATGATTGCGAAGGTTCCATATTTTTCACTTATGATATCCTATAATTTTGAGTTACATGATTAAAGTTAGTAATGTCAACATGGGATGAAAATAACGCTAATGGTAATAACAAATTGTCTATATATAAACAAACACACATAGGGTTAGCAAATGACTAGTGAATAGGCTCGATGTTTGTGCAAAGTCCAAAAATATTGATTTAAAAATATTTTAAAAAAGTTTTTAGGTGTAGTCAAAATTTAAAGAACCAATGATGCCTCTTCAAATCAATCCTTAGAAAGAAATGGGTCAACCAACCGTTGATGTGATAGAATAAGATTGGTTATTTTTGTTGAGATGTCAAGCTCAACTAGAACTAACACTCATGATGTGCTTCAGTGATCGTTCTACATCGACTGGCGCACTTAGTGACCGTTCTACGTTCACATCGATTAACATTCGCGCAACGGATCTTCACCACTGTTTTTTTTGGAGGACTTGTTGTCGTCTAGGGGTGTGTGTGTTTACAAGAGCTCAAGCTCTCTCCCCCCCTATCTTTTCATGGTATTAGAGCCTAGTACAGGCTAAGGGCTAAGCAACAAGCACAAGCAGCAAAAGGAGCCAGTACGACAGCAAGAGGTCATCATCTCTTCCCCCTTTGTGTTCACCACTACACCCGTGTCGGAGCTCTTCGGGAGGCACCGGCAAACAACATTGGATCGAGGAGCTGTCTTCGCCAAGACGAAGCTATAGGGATTGCATACAGTTTTTTGGACGGAATTTTGGGGCTGAAACTACGTTTCTGCATCATCTCGACCTCTCTTTTAAGTCAGCAGGTGTTCGTGTGCTATTCGGACAAGATGTCAGACGGCATCAATTGTTAGTGAGAAACTTGACAAGAACAACTTCCATGCTTGGAAGTTCATGATGACCAATTTCCTTATGGGAAAAGGATTTTGAGACTATGTGAAAGGTGAGAATGAAGACCCTCCAGAGTTGCCCAAGGAAAATGCCACTACAATAGAGATAAATGCATTCAAGGATTGGAACTAGGGTGCACGCAAGGTCATGTATTGGTTGTCTGTCACTGTTACAGACACTATGATTGGGCACATATAGGATGTTCACACTCCAGCAAAAGCATGGCAAATCTTGGTGCAAATGTTCCAGACAAATACAAAGGCAAGGAAGCTGCAGCTAAAGCAAGAGCTACACACTGTGGAGAAGAAGAACATGTCTATCAATGAGTATTCATTGAAGATCAAGGGTATTGTTGAATCCCTTGCATCTATTAATGTATCTGTGGATGATGATGATTTGGTCAACGTTTGTCTAAATGGACTTGGAAAGGAATATAAACCTTTCAAGACATCCATAATTGTCAGGGAGAATGTTCCCAACTTTCAAGATCTTGTTTCAATGCTGATTGTAGAAGAGAAAACTTTAAATGAAGATTGTTCTACACAAAACAAGAACAATGTAGAGCAACAAGCCTTCCACTAGTAGAAATTGGCTAAAATGTAACCATTCTATTTACGACTACATGCGACTATTAGTTATTTGCAACTACATTTGGACATTTTTGCAACTATTTCTTGTTTTGGTCATATTTACAACTACATTGCAATTAGTTTGCAACTATTTTGGTGTTCATCCTTCCATGTGAACAACGTTTAGTTTGGTTTTCATCCAAGCAGAACAATTTATATCCCATTAGTTGCAAATGTCACCAATTTAATTGCAACCCTATGAATATACAAAGGTGTATTTTGTGAATTCTAAGGAATATAATTGGGTGTACTAATATTTATAAATGTATATTTTGAATGTATATGAACAACCATATTCCATGTGTATTCAAGTAATATTATTAACATAAATAACCTCAATATAATGGTTACATTAATTGGTGTATATTTTGAGTATATTAAAATTTTATTTAAAATATTTACTAAATATATTATGCCCATATTACAAGTTTATCCAAACCATCTTATTATACTTCTTCAAATTATTACAAATGATATTTATTAATATTAATATTATATGTTTATATTAGTTACATGTAATAAAAAAATTCAATATTATCTTCCATTTATTTTTTTTTAAAAGTAATATTTTATTACATAATGATCATAATGATGATGATATTAGAATGATAGGAAAAATATTATATAATTATTAAAATAATTATATAATATAATATACTATTATATTTTATTAAATTATTTTCA
>Ga0209208_10013494_pt1 | contig 10200 bp, 10 predicted proteins | sample S1TSphfallax_3_FD_187694 | JGI IMG/M metagenome (GOLD analysis project Ga0209208, IMG submission 187694) | Host-associated microbial communities from peat moss isolated from Minnesota, USA - S1T2_Fd - Sphagnum fallax MG (SPAdes) (version 2) | ecosystem: Host-associated > Plants > Peat moss >... | reverse complement strand
TAACTTTTGTTATAAAGATCTATGCTTGACCCTTTTGATCACATGGATCAAATATTGTAGAAGTATTATTATTTCAATGTACAACAAGAACAAATAATACGTAAATCGGTATTTTGCATATGTTTGTTCAAACTCTATACATGCTTTAACACAATAGCAAAAACTCCTTTGTTCCAAGTTTGTATGTTTGATTTTTTTTCAACATTCAATATTGAATCTAAAAGATTTGAAAATTATCATTAAGATACAAGCATCCCACCTTGAACTTTACAATGGTATAATGTTCCTATTGAATGAATTTGATTCACTTTTGGAGCACAATACTTGTTGCCTTTTGTTGCAATAGTTGTTAAATAAGTAACATATCAAATTGTTACACAATCAACCTTAGGTTTTCCAATATATTCATTTGTGAAATTAACCCATCAAGATTAAGAACACATTTTATTGCATTTCTCTTAGTTGCAATATGGACATCATTAAGGAAAACATGAATTTTTTTGTGAAACAATTTTGCATAATAATAATAATAATTTTTAGTGTCTAATATATAATCTTTTTTTATAATTGCAAAAATTTCATATCATGTACTTGTAGGACTTCCTACTTGCTAGAATCCAATTGAATAACCTAGCCTAGCATGGATCTATACATGTTCTAGATGTTGCAATTGATTGTTGTTGAGGTTAGATAGATTGATCAAATCTTTATGGTGAAGGTGATAACAATTGGGTAAACACGTTTTTAAGTCAAAACTCAAAAGATCATGGTCCATGAAGTCATTTTCTTGTGAGCACAATTGCTTTTTGTGCATTTGAAGAGCTTCCAACATCATTCACAAATGTAAGGAACAATGGAAGAAACCATTAAGGAACAAGTGGAAGGAGGTTTGTGGCATGAAGTAGAAGAAACAAAGCTCCTTGACACTCTTGATCTTCTTCTTGCAAACTTCTTTTACTCCTCGAAAGCTTGAAAATAAACCTAAATTTTTTGGGATGTTGATTTGGCCGAGGGTTTAGCCAATTTGTTGGCTCTAGAAGCAATCACATCATCTTACATTTGAGGTCTCAAGGAAATTGAGGTCTTTAAATATTTGGAAATTTGGCGAATTTGTTACCCAAAAAAAGATTATTGCTACAGAATATTCCCTTTTAATCATTTTAATTTTCGTATTTGGGCGAAATTTCATATGTTAAGAAAAAAAACGTTGGTTGGGCCGGGCCGGGTCGGGTCGGGTCGGGTCGGTCTCCACATGGAAAGTAGTCAGGACCCCCGTTCTCTCATTGGGCGTTCGTTCCGTCCAACAAGTCTGTGTGTTGCAAATCTTCCGTCGCATTGTTTCGCACTCGTTTCTGTCGCTCGCTGCGAGTTCGGGGAGAGTTGGTGTTGTCGATCGGTAGCGATGGCGTGCTTGGCGTTGTCTCTACAGCCGGTGAATGGCCCCGACGTTCTCCTACAAACGTATGTGCTCTTCACACTTTGATGACATTGTTTGTTTTTCACAGTTTGTCATGTTCTTCTTTTGTTGTCTACTTTTTCACAAGATTTGGATCTCACCTGATCCAAGAGTGTAGACGATGATGAAGTGGGTTTCTACGATTAAGAATAGGCTCTTCGACCGGGGATTTGTTGCGATCCTTCCGGCGTCTGTTCTCCTTTAAGAGCGAAGTCTGATAACAAATCAAGTATTTCATGTTTTTTGTTCAAGTTGTCTGAGCTTCTTTTCGGCTATTAGAATCAATTTTAGGGTTAGGGATTGAGTTCGATCGATTTCTGCAATCTTGCAAATAAGTTGAGAAGTTGAAATTAGTTATGTGTGTTTGCCATGGATTTATATTGAAAAAAATTATGTGTCTTTTTTTGGTTTTGTTCCTGGCAGACGAGAATGGTTTCCACCTGCTAGAGCGGCGGTCGCATCGTTCAGTTTCCGAACCACGAGGGCTGAGTATGCGAGTAATAGGCATGATCCTATGGATGAACTCAGCCCTGGGTGAGTTGTGCACCTCTTTTTAAGAAACCTCATTATGAAAAACGGATGTGATTTGAAAAACAAGATAAGAAGGAGTAATGTTACAAGTTGCATCCTTACAGGGGTAGCCATTTCTGTGCAATTGATATAAACTCAATATGAAGATATCAAACAAGATTCTACCAAGTGTACTTACAAATGGTGAGGCTAAAAGGAACTTCAGATGCTTGCGTTGGAATGTTCACAATGTAGGTGGGTGGTGTGGAGAGGAAAAAGAAAGTTATGAATTCAACAGGTCCATTAATCCTGTTCAAGATCAGCTTTTAAACCTTGGACAACAGGTTATTGGGTGCTGATGAAATTAGGGCATGATTTCTACTATGGACACTTTAGGGTCACAGAGAGGGAATGCCCAACTATTGATTCTCAGTGTGTGAACACAAAGAGGACTGTGCTCAATTTTCAACACTGTGGCAAGGTTATGGCATCCAAAGGGAAGCCCTTTTCCTAAAGCACCAAAAGATTGTCTGCCAATGTTCAAGTTACAATGCTGCTTACCCACGAAACATTACGGGCTGTATGCTTTGTGATTTGATTATGCACAACACAGGTCATGCTTGTGTGAATAGTAAGCTAGCACATATCTGGAATGCTCATACAATCCATATGCCCCAAAGTAAGTCCCACTCTTGGAGTGAGAACATGGGGTCTGTGGCATCATGTCCACTCGCTCAAAGGTTATAGAAAGCACATGTACACAAGTACTGTCTCTAATGTGGTTTGTATCAGTATTCTGATGCCAGTCAACCCCTTTTTTTTGGCTGTTAAAGACTTGGGGATGAAGCACTGGCAGCATCAAGTGGACAAGTGGTGGTTGGCAAGGAAAGCAAGTATGGGATCTTCACCCTTCTTAATGATCCTCGATATCATCATTGGGGCCTGTCACATTTGACGGACAGTTTCCACCTTGGGTCTATTGTCATCCAAATAAAATTCTCCTACTCTTTTCTCATGCTGGATCTGATGTGTGTGCACAGGTACCGAGTGATTTATCGGCTGGTAAATACAGTCTATGTGCTTGGCATAACAAGTGCTGACTTGGATGATGTCGACTCAAATATCTTCGCATGTGCATGCATGGTCAACCAGGCTGTCAGGTCTTTGTTTGTTTTACTCTTACACCCAGTTTTTCTTGTGGGCCTTAGGGGCAATCCTCTGTCCTTCTCTCAATATCACTGTGATCTTCCAAAGAATAAAAAATGTTCATGATAATGAAATGAATATAACTCTTCCAAAGGGTTGGGGACTTGGTTTTACAGTGTGGTGGTGGCAGCCTGCAAAGGTGTTGACGTTACTCCTGACAAGCTTAGCCGTAAGTACACGGAGGTGAGCATGGAACTTTCAGATTTCAGAAGTTCTTGTATCTATCTCATGGTGTCCCAGAGCTTTCTGGATGTTCCAGAAATTCATACATTCATCCACGTTTCTCTTTGGTGATTAAAGCATTTGTTTCTGCTTCTTAGAATTCTTTTTTCTTGGCATCCTCATTAATGTTGTTGAACTATAATTGTGAGTCAAATACAGGTGTACATGGCATTGGATGTGGTCCTCCATGGAGTCAGTGCTGCACGGTTATCAACAATACTGTCCACTTTTCATGCTGAGGGTGTGTCAAATATTGTTACATCAGCAACTGAATTAGAGAATAAATCTCGAGGGGCCGATAGCTGGAATCAAGTGAAGGTGTACCCCCTAGATCGTCTTTCCAACATTGAGGTAGGGGGGCCTGTTTTTTCACAAGCATCCTAAGTTGAGGAGAGCTTGATTTCACCAACATATTGCAAGTGATTGAGAGGCAACTAGTGCTCATGCCATCTTTCTTCCTGAAGTTTTCTCTGCTCACATTAATGCATTTTCAGAATTCACCTCCAAGAGAGCACTAAAAGTCTTAGTAATTTCATGCTAATTTCTTGGATTGTTCAAATTGCTGTGTTGCACAAGTCATTGGTTAGAGTTTCTTATAGATTGATTATTGGATGGTTTGTTTTAGGGTTCTTGTTGGCAGATGTGATCATATTCCTGTTAACTTGTGTATGTGCTTTTTGTATGAGAGGCTTTAAGGTCCTCATGCATGTGAAGAAGCTATGGGAGTTTGATTTTGGTTTTCTCTTTGTTCTTTTCCTTGGCTAGAATAGCTGATTGTCTAATATGCCCTCATCCTGGAGTAGGTGCTTTCAAACACAACTTTTGAATTACCAGAGGAAACCCTAGCAGCAGGTGATGAAGCAGCAGCTGCATTTGGGACTCCATCACAAACCTCTGGAACTGCTACTCCTGTATGTACAACAATCCTGTCCTGAACTTTTCCTGATTGCGGCAGGATGACAGAATTTGTCAACTAATAGAATTGATCATCTGTGGTCAACTTTTGAGGTCATGGTCAGGAACAGACAATGACATTGTTTTGTAATGCTCTCTGGCCTTTGAACCAGCATTTAGTGTGCCCTTTTTTTCTCTAGAATCTTTTTGGTGAGAGTTTAGTTTCTGTGTGCAACAATCAAGAATTCTGAATGTCTTCACTAACTAGGCTGTTGTTTTGGGCAAACTTTGACAGGCATCCCAACAGTCAGAAGAAAAGCTCAACACGCCAAATGCAGATCCATTTGCTGCCAGTGATGCTATAGTTACACCAGAGAGTGATCTTGTTGGAAAGTTCCAGAAATCAAAAGATGCTCAACTTGATGTCACGGCAGGGCTTGCAGATCTGACAGTCCCTACTCTTCCTCTGGGTGGCAACAGTGCTCAGTCTACTTCAGTAGCCATAGAAGGTTTTGAAGGAGATTATGGAGGTGTTGAATTTGGGGATGAAGCAGGTGGGTTTGGTGATGCTTTTGAGGGCTTCAATGAAGCCTTTGGAGGAGGTTTGGATCCTTCTGAATTTGGAGCGACTACAGCACCAAAGGATAAAGCAGCAGGGCTTGGTGGACTTGAACTTCTTGAAGGAGGTGGTATCAGTAATCAAGCTGGGAAGGTCCCAGGAGCTGCTGATGGAGCTACAAAGCCAACAGGGGCTCTTGAGCTTGCTGGTTTTGATCAACTTTCAGGTTCTTTCTGAATTGTTATCATGTAGGTCACTTCCAATCAGGATATTGATGAATCATGGAGCTTAATGTGTTCCTATTGAGAGAGGCCTTCTGTTTCTTCTTATATTCTTTATCTATGCTTTGAACTGCTGTAAACTTGATATCATGAACCCAAAAAAGTGCAATGTAGTTTCCATCTAAAATAACCAAAGTTTCAATGTTGCAGGTGGTATGGTTGAAAAGGCAGCCCCAATCAAGGGCCCACTGCTCTGGCTTACAGAGGAGATTAGTGCAGAGTTTGAGGGCTTGACCCTTCTTCGTGTGGGGCTACAAGGTTCTGTGCAGTTGCAGACTCTCTCGTCCTCTGGTTCTGGCAACAAAAGCGACATTGAGTTCTCATTCTCACTTGATGGGGCTGCTGGAATCAAGGTAGATATTACTTCCCAATATCCAGACCCTTAAGAGTGCATTAAATTCAGTACTTGGAACCGTAGTGGTGAAATTAGTGTTAAGTATCAAAGCAGAATAGTAGATCTGACTGTTTTTTCCTTAGAGGAGACAATTCATCTTCCTTCATCATGCCTGGATTCTGATTTGATGTGTTGGAGCAGAGGGCAGTTGTGCAGACTTCAGTGACAAGTAGTCTGGGAAAGGGACTCTTCCATGTGCGGACAGCACCATCAGACAAGCCTCTGACTCTTGTGAAATATCGCCTGCAACCTCGCTTCACTCCCCTACCTCTACGGGTCAGGTAATCAACTATATTTGTTCGGTCACATATATAGAAAACTTTAGCAGCTTGATCTGGAGAACACAGGAGGTTCAGTGTTACAGACAAGGTTTTTGGATTCTCTCTCTCTCTCTCTCTCTCTCTCTCTCTTTTCCCCTTGTTAGAAATAAGCTTTATGTCCTATGACCACATCAATAGAAGCTTAAAGAAGACCAGGGGAGCTTTGATTCCTTCTAGGTTGTGGAAGTAGTTCCACATTCTGATAGGAGTTAGGGTCTCTAGCAAGAGTACTGTAGCACATGAAGGCATGCAACAGGGATGAGATTTTAAAGTTATAGTGCAGTCAGCTTAGTGTGGTCTACCCTAGTAATACTATGCTATTGGGTAATCTGTTTCGGGTCTGGCTGAAAACACAGGTTATTCTCAAAGTCGGAGGATTCATTGCTCAGTATTATGGTGCAGGTAAGACTTTCCTTTCTATCTTATATGAACTGGCTGAACAAAGTCACATTGCTTCAAACAGTCTAGGACTTATCTGATCCTTATACAAAAAGATTATGTGTATGCAGTATGTTGCCAATCCCTATCTGCCAGGTGTACTGAAGGATGTGAACTTCATCTTGAGTTTGCCATTTTCTCCGATTTCATTGAAGATGTCTCCAAGGTGTGCACCTCAACTTCAATTTGTTGTGGACAGTTGGAGCTACCTCCTCTGCTTATTTTTTGTTGTAGGTGTTTTTTGACAAGTCTACAAACATAGGTTAAGGTGTCTAGGGCTGAAATCCTTGAATAATTTATGAAGCCCCAAGGAATCTTAAGCTCCAGAATCCAATCCTATCCCTGAGATTCATAGGTATTTAGGTCAGATGTTGTACTCAATGTCAGAGAAAATTTCACCCAATCATTCTTCTGCTACAAGATCACAGTGCTGCTTGGGACTGTGGTGAACTCAAATTCTTGCCTGCCCTGATATGGGATTACATTGACAAAAGCCCAAGACCCACAATTTGCATCTCTGGGATGAGCTCTGGAGTCATGAGACTTAGAACAAGGGCCACACTGATGCAGCAACCAACTGTGTCACTGTCCAAATAACTCAGCCATACTGAAAGTGCTTAAGTCAACTTAGTTAGGATAATTCCATTGACTGCTAGTCTTGATTCTCTTGGGCTCATTGATGAATTCCTGAGAATCTAAACTCTTGTTAGAGAGTGGACTGTTAGTTCAACAATCTGACATTTTATGATGGGGAAAATTAGGGGTACTCTGGACCGGACTTCCAATGAGCTGAGATGGCAGGTGCCCCACATTGAGGTGTGCGTCTTTTCATTATCTCCTTGGATTTTCTTCTTACTGTGCTTGGATTGGAAACCCTGTACTACCTGTAAAAAATGTATAATCTGTTCAAACCTCATATGTTGCTTCCTGTCATGCCTTCAATTTTTAGCCTAGAATATTTCTGCTGCTCTTTCTTCTGATGCCTTGTGTCAAATGAGTGGATTACCGTACTATTTTCATTGAAATTCCAGCTTTGATAAACAAGGATGGTCATGGTCATGACAAGGTTTTATTCAGCTGGTTATCAAGCAGGGCCAAGTTATCTATCACTTAGAGTGTTCACCTGATATTTTCTGCCATGTGAATTGAGCAAGTGGTATAGGGACAATTTTCAGGTTGGAACTTCAGAATGGTCATCAGTTTGAATTTTCTTGTGTATGGAATAGGTGAATGCTCCCCCACAACGGTTGCGTGCACAATTGCCAATTGGACCCAAAGTAGAGGAGCCAACTTCAAATGGAAATGGACATGTGGAGAAACCCAAAATTGTTGTGAGAGTTGAATTTTCCTGCTCTGGAGAAACATCACTATCAGGCATTGTTATCTCACCAACAGCTAAAGACACAACCAATTTTACAGTTGTGGAGAACATTTGCAAAGCAGGTCAATATTTGTGTTCATGACATGGCAGTATGTAAATATTCTTCTAAAGTTTGCGACATTCTTCAATGTCCACTGTTTTTGTCTTTCAGGTAGCTTAGTCAATATAGCGGTAGATGTGTTTTTCTTCTCGCTTCTATGCCTATGCCAGTGACCACACTACAACACTTTGATGATATAGAAAGGAGCCAAATATGCCCAGAACACCACTGCATGATTAGCTCCATTAGCTTCTCATTGAATTAGAGGATTGGCGACATTTAGCATATCACCAAAGTAGGTCATCTTGTACACTAATAAATGAGCAGTTGGTGTCTATTATCCTATCTTCACTTTTCAGGTCAGAACAAGATTGAGGTAGACTATGCTTAAAGAACTGTACTTTTCTATGTTCAGCTGCTGAAGTCAATATGATGTTCATTCTCATTCCTGTATCTTAAGGAAGATGGTTTTTCCTGGTCTGTTTAGGCATAGTTTGTTTTTGGTAGTCATGAGTGACACAGAAGGTTAAGGATGAATTAGTTGATTTGATTCAAAACTGGAATTGTCAGGTGGTCACTTATGGTCAGGTTGTGGAATGAATGCCCATTCCTAATTTTCTGCTGGTGCATTGTACATACATCAGTACTAAGAGCAACTCCACTAGTGCACTGCACAGCAAATTAAAATTGGATGAAGAAAAGTCAAAACATGCCGGTTTAGCTCAGCAAATGGTTTTGCTCAGCATTTTTTCAGAGGATGTTGAGGCTGGCGAAAGGCGTAGCAAAGCTTAACAATTGCTGTTGATTGGCTAGATGGTCTTGGGTAAGGGGCCCAAGACTCTGTTTTGGCTGGTATGAGGAAGGTGTATACTAACCTGGTATTGAAACTAGGATGAAACTGGTACAAAACTGGGATTACCTCAGGTCCCCACTAGTTGGTACTTGCACAAGGCTGGTACTGCCTGAGGTTATACCAGCCTGGTAGGTTCGTTGATACCAGGCATAAGCCTATACACCATACCAACAAGGTCTTTTCTCTGAGTGCAAAGCCCAAGCAACTTAGACTAAGGTGAACTAGTTTTGATACCAGGCACAAGCCTATATACCATAACAACATGATCTATTCTCTCAGTGCAAAGCCCAAAGACTTCAGACATTTTTACTGATGTCTTTTTTGTCATGTATAGAGAGACTCATTACATTTGAGATAATGTATTTCTGTGCCTTTTTTTCACTTGCAATTGTCTGTTGCCCCATGGCTTCTTAAAATATCCAATAATTTGTTGCATTTTCATCAATGTATGAAGTGATGATTGCAGGGAGTACTCATGTTGGTAATGTGATGAATCTTCATAGCAAAGCAAAGTGGTCTTCAACCAGATGCGGGATTGGACTGTATACATCTGATCACCTGGGATTGCAATGTTCTGCCAATTCTTTGAGCACAAGGAGGAAACAAGAATGTAAACTTGCCAAACTCTTATTGCAACAGAGCAGTACAACCAAGGAGCCTGGAGGAGTGGAGATTTAAAAGGAAAGGGATATAATCAAGTTCTATTGTACAGCCAGAGTGAACTAACAGCTCTGTGTGGACCAACTGCACCAGTGCACAAGGAAGGATGGATGATGGGTGGACATGAAACACCTTTCTGTTGGGTTTCCTTGGCTAGTTGAGTTTTGTGATTTAGCCCAAGTGATGATCATCCGTAAGAAAAAAAAAAAAAATAATAAATAAAATATCGCCACAGGACCTTCTTTTCATAAGATAGGTTACCAAGGTGAAACCCAACTTCAACTCAATTAGAATACAACTACAGTAGGGGATTTGTACTCTGGAGTGCCCTTTCATAGGGTGGGTTGTGAGGAGGGGTTGGTGGGGTGGATGTATGTAAGGGCAAAATGTAAGAAGGTACTGTCCAACCATTCAATGTTGCCATGAATGAAAAATAAAAGGTTGACTTGAACATCCAACATGGTTTGATGTCCTTTTACTTTTTGCCTTGCTATATATATGATTCCAACTTATACACAGGATTTTCCATGGACAAAAAGACGCAAATTTGTCAATTTTTGAGATTTTTTTCTCTCCAAGTAGCCATATTTTTATGATAAGTTCTAGTAGGTAGCCAAGAATATAGAAGGATTCTTCATTTTTTTTTTAAATTAAAAAAAATTAGTGTATAGCCAAATTTCACTAGATTTTCTTCTAGACAATCATCACTTTGGCTACATTACAAAATTGGGGGAAAAAAACATTGATAGTGACTTCTCAAATATTCTACAATAATTGTTCAATTGCAACTACATGATTATGTGATTCAAATTGTCAAGCTATAGAATAGCTCCACATTCCCTTCTACTCCAAAATAACTACTCAATGCAAATTCCAAATTAATCATCCAGTTGGAACTTCACATTAACTCCTCTGAGGTTCAATTTGTCAAACCTTTGAGTAGCTCCCCATTCTAGTCTCTTATTAAGGTTCACAATCAATTAAAT
>Ga0209208_10013493_pt1 | contig 10200 bp, 3 predicted proteins | sample S1TSphfallax_3_FD_187694 | JGI IMG/M metagenome (GOLD analysis project Ga0209208, IMG submission 187694) | Host-associated microbial communities from peat moss isolated from Minnesota, USA - S1T2_Fd - Sphagnum fallax MG (SPAdes) (version 2) | ecosystem: Host-associated > Plants > Peat moss >... | reverse complement strand
TGCCAAATGTAGGTGTCTAAGCCCCCTAGGCATGTAGTTGTTTAGGCCTTTACACATAGAGGCAAGTAGGTTGTAGATTGATAATATATGTAGGCTAGGTTTGGTGATAGGTATGTAGGTAGGTTGTAGGAACTAGTAACACTTCAAGAAATTTTGGTTTTTTTCACACAAAAGGCCAACTCATGACCCATGTGTGAAATGAACTTTGACACGGTTTCATCCATTACAATGTATAATAGTTTTAAAAGTTTGTGCAAATGATTTGGAATTTTTTAGTAATGTGCGCAATATATTTAAAGTCATTTGAAAAATATGTGTTACTAATTTGAATTATTTAAAAAAGTACCTAACAAAAAAAAATTACATATGAAAAAAATGTGATTTTTTGTTTGGTAAAAATTCATATTACTTTTTGTGAATATATTGATTTTTAAAAAAAATAGTAATAGAAGGTATTTGAAAGGGGGAAAAAACATCATTACATAAGAGTTTGATGTTGTGTTTTAAAGTTATAAAAAATGATGGATGTAAGTGTTGACATAGTAATGAACAATATATCAATATGTGGGGGAAAAAATGTATAAGATGTTGGGGTGAAAGCACAATCATTGTCAATGTTAAGGACAAATTAAAGTGCCCATAAAGGACAATTTGTTCATAAATAATTTAAGTCCATGACCGTCTTCTTTGGCATTAAAGTTGTAAATACAATAATAGTTTTATTCCTACAAAAACATTGGATGCATAGAACAACTTGAGTGTGTTGTTATATAACAAATGAAAAACATGACAAAATTTTAGATTCATTTGAGATTGAAACAAAAATGGCATCATTCAAGGGTAATTTGTTGCTGCATTGCCATGATCTCACAATAACACAAATGCAACAAGACTTTAAAACATTTCAAATTCATTCATCTGTGGCTCCTTGAGGACATCAATTACATCATCACAGGTTCAAAAAACACAACTAGCCAAAATTCCCACTGATTTTTATATTGTTTCCTAGACTTAAATTATGCATGCAAAGATAAGATTGTTGAAAAGAATACATGTTTTTCTTATAATCCTTGCACCAAATTTCATAGACAATGAGCTACAAAAAACAAACATATAAAGAATGCAACGTTTATAAGATATAATGATTGTGCCAAAATGAAGGTCCTTCAACCTTAAACCCACTAGTGCACTACGAGAAATGGATGGTGGGTGGAGATGGAAACACTTTTCCTTTGGGCTCCTATCCTATAATTAACCATGATGATGGTTACCTTAATTGTTGTTTTATTGTCTCACTTACATTTTTTGCTATTTATATTTTATTTTAAGGTTAATTTCAACTTAATTGATCCTTTGAATATGAAATGGAATTTTATGAAAATATGAATGTGAAACATTGAAAACCATAATAATCATCATAGAATAAAATATGGATAATTTCAATACTCATCTAATAATCTCATGGTAAATTATTATAGATCATGAAAATGAATAATTCAAGTTTTTGAAATGAAACTTGATGTTTTGCAAAAAAGATTCATTATTTCTTTGTTAATGTGGTAACCAACCCTAGCTATGATATATGTTTTTGTGTAATGAAATAAAATAATTGGTTTACAAAAGCCCTGCCTATTTACAAAAAAAATCCACCCATACCCAATATTTGGGCCTTCAATAATAATCAATAAAAGAAATGTTGTTAGTTCCAACCCTATGTTTTTTAATTAATGTGCAACTATTGTTCAAATCAATTCATTTTGTGATTACACCTTTTGCAATTCTACATGTCATTTAGTTGCAAGTGTTGGTAGTTGAATATGTAACTATATTATGATGAATAATTTTAGTCATGCACACAATTACAAATTGGTGAAAAGTAAACATATATCATCTATTTTTTGCACCATCCATTGATAGCTGACAACCAAGTTTCTTCTACAACTAAATTTGCAATTATAGATAAATGATTAAGTAACACATGGCATTTCTTTTGTTGCAATTCAAAATGTGTGAATTCATTTATTGGCTAGTAAGTAGGCTAAAAAAAACAATTATTACCTAGTAGGTAAGTTAAGTGGATTAATTAGGGTTATGTAGACTAAGCTAGGTAGGTTTAGTAGGCTAAACTAAGCTAGGCTAGGTAGGTTTAATAGCCTAAGTGGGTTAGGCAGGCTAAGGTAGGGACCAATTATCTACCTACTTATATTTTACCTAGGTAAGTAAGTAGGTAGGTAGGTAGGCCATTTAGGTATGTAGGTATGTAGGTAGATACTAAATGATAGGTAGGTACATAGGTAGGTGGGTAAGCCATTTACTTAAATACCTACTTACATACACCTAACTACAACTACCTATGTTTTGCCTACTTTTCTAAATACTTACATAACTAATCTATGTCACAAGATTTGGAATAATAAGAGTTAACAAAATTTATCGCCTTATAAAGGTGTGGTGCATAATGGTTGAAGATTAGTGCTATTTTTTGAAAAACAATTACAAAAAAAATGAATTAAAAAAATTTCTAGTGTACATTTGACTAATTTTGGTTTTTCTTTTTTGTTAAACTTTGCCAAAACTTCGATATGAAAAAAATGAAAAAAAAACCATTGTTAAATATTTGGTTTAACCTTGTGAAAGTGAAGGGTTCAAGGTTTTTATGCTTGCATCCTTGCATTTTAAAAGATTTAGTTTAGGTTAAGTTAGGTAAACTAAGTTAAGTAACCTAGGTAGGCTTAACAAGCTATGTTAGGCATTTAAAAACATGCTTACCTATTATTTTACTTAGGTGGGTAGGTAGGTGTGAAAAGATATTTGTGGTTAAGCCTAGTAGGCTAGGCACCTATTACCTACCTATTTATTAACTTACCTAGGTAGGTAAGTAGGTATAAGTAATTAGGCTAGACTAGGCTAAATAAGTAGGATTATGCATCATGCAATTATCCATAACGTTAATGTAGTTGCAAAGTCAAGTCCCATATCTAGCCTACATGGGATTCACATCATCTTCCTATTGATTCATGGTAGTGGATGAAAAATAATGGATTATAATTGTGCAGGGGTTGTGAATATTCCTAATGTGATTTGCATGCAACATGTTTTTTACAACTAGTTGCCAAGTAAGAGTTATTGTAGATGATTAGGACATTTGTAGTCATAGGTGTTTATTACAACTAAAATTTAGTTGTAAATTTAATCGTTATATTCAAATTCCTTCTAATGATTTCACACATCTAAAATGGTTCGCTTATTGTGTTCCCAACCATAAACATGAAATTAGGATTATAAAACATGAAAAACTACTAATAACAACCATTTGCACCAATTGCCAAATCTAACTAGAATCAAGAACATGTGTTAGGCTACGCAATGCATTTTACCAACCATAACACACTTATATTCCAAAACTTGACTTTTAATACTACCTACATTTGCAGTTGTATATGTCATTTGTGACTACATGATTTTACAATTCATAAAACCATGCCACTTCTACTAATAGTTATATCCTTGAGTTTAATTTAGTCATAAATCCCATTTGTAACTTCCCTTTTCCATGATTATAATCATTTTGACCATAATTGTGGAATACATTTGAAAATTCATATTTAACTTTAAAATCTTACAAATTCCTTGATTATTTTCTGGTCGCCACATGTCAAACATAGACCTAAGATTTAATAACATATTTTCAAGTGGCAACCTAGGCAAGAATATTGAAAAAATCATTATTCAATTAAACATGCTACTAAATGGTAGGCTACACATAGTTAGAAATTTTAAACCACTTATGTGTGCCCACATGGCACCGTAGACCTAGGCAACAAATATTTTAATATTCAATTACATGTTGCCATGTGATAGCCTATGCATAGAGAAACTAGGCTAGGTGGCCTAGCTTAGGAGGCCAAGGAAGCTTACCCTAAGAGGCAAGAGTTAAATACAAACCTAGTCTAAAAAAGTAAGTAGGCAAGGAACCTATGTAGCCACCTAAGGCACCTCCTTAGGTTGCAAGTGTGAGGATTTGAATCCCTCACTTCCACTTTGAAGGTTCAAGTCTTCAACCATTGACCTATAGTTTCTTTATGTATTAAATTACTACCCACATAATTGTAAACATTAAATAACTATAACCTAACTAGCTAAGCCTATGTGATTTGATTAAACAAAGCATACCTAGCCTAACCTAGGTTCCTTAAGCCAACCTAAGCCCACCTAGGCTTCCCTAGGTTGACTTAAGCTAACCTAAGGTAAACCTAGGTTGACCTAGGCTAATTTAGGTTTCCATACAATGACCTAAGGTAACTAAAGGCCACCTAGGCTAACTTAAGCTAATTTAAGCCTTTTTAAGCTAACCTAAATTACATTAAGCCTACTTACACTAACCTAGGCCTCCCAATGTTGACTTGGGATAACTTATGTTTTCTTGGATTGAATTAAAATAACTTAAAACAACCTAAAATACCTAGGTTGGCCAAGGCTCCCCTAGGTTGACCTAAGCAAACCCAAGTAAAATTTCAATTAATCAACATTCAATTAAATTAAACCTAAGGCAAACAAAGATAGACCTAAATTATATCTTTTTTAACCAAGGTTAAATGTAAGTTAACCTTGGCAAAACCTAATAAACCTAGGTGAACCAATGGTAAACTTAAGCTAAACCAATGTTCAACCTAAATTAACCAAGGCTGAACCTAGGGGTAATCCTAAATTAATGAACACAAAAATAGGTTAAAGCTAAGCTAGCCAAGGCTACACCTTGGTTAAACCTACATAAACCAAGGTTAAATGTAAACTAAACATAAACTAATTAAACAAAATTAAACTTAGCTTAATTTTGGTTTAACTAGAGGTTCAACTTGGGCTAATTCAATGGTGGACCTAGGCTTAACAAGGTTCAGCCTAAGCTAAGTTTAGGTTAAACCTATTTTAACAAAAGTTAACCCCATGTCAAACTTAGGTTATTTAAGGTTTAACCAAGCTTAAACCTACGTTAAACCTTAGGTTACATTTGAAGGTTAAATATAAAGGTTAACCCATGTTAAACCTAGAGATTAACTTATAAGCTAAATATAAAAATTAAGCATGAATGTTAAACCAAAAGGATAGTAAACTTAAGTTAAACCTAAAAAATCAATTTAGCTTAAACCTAATGGTTAATTTTTAAAATTATCTAAAGGTTAATTGTAAGCTAAAGTTAAAAGTTTAAATTAAATTAAACCTACAAATTAAATTTAAACTAAACCTAAGTTAAATGTAAAGCTTAATTTAAAGCTTAAAATTAAGCTAAACTTAGGTTAAATTGTTAAATTTAGGTTAAACCTCTAGAGGTTAATTTCTAGGTAAAAAATAAGTTAAATTCAAAGGTTAATTGAAAGGTTAAACTTAAGCTAAACCTAGACATTAACCAATAAAACTTAAGTTAACCAAATATAATTTAAGTAGACTAAAAAAAACTTAGGCAAAAGTTTTAAACTAACCTAAATTAACCTTTGGCCCAACTTAGGTTAAACCTAAATTTTAGTTAACCAAATCTAAATATGGGTTAAATATAAATTAATTTTAAGGAATAGGAAATTGAATGAAAAAACATCAATAAAAATCCCAAAATAACTTTTATAACCAACATATTATTGATGATAAAACTCATGATTTCAACCAAATATTTGACAAATAATCTTCATGTACGACCAATGGTTATACCCCTAAAAAATATTAATACTTCAATTGGAAACCTAAAGATTATTAAATTCTAGCCCGACAATTATTCAAAAAATCAATAATAAGTCAACATCGACATGTGGATGATCATGTTCATCCATTACTTTTTAAATGACTATTAAATCATGTAGTCATATATATGATTATAGTCGCACAAATTTTCACATATGATTACATGATTAAATTTGTTCACTAGTCATAAAATGGCCTACTCATAAAAACCTTTTGTTGGCATAATGACATCCTATGCCAAAATGTTGGCCCAAAACCATTTTTCTGCCCAAACCAACATATTTTTATTATTTTTCATCTAAAACTTGTTACATTAGAGTGTTTTGATGGGGATTCTAACTACCCACTTCTTTTAGTTTATGTATTTATCAATGTTGAGTGGTTTCATTTTTTTAAATAACCAATAATTTTGGTTTTACAAATGTTTTAAAAAATTGAACTAGTTTCTGATTTTCTTTTTTGCAAATTTTAACAAGGTTTACATAATGTTTTAGTTTTTATAATGTCCATTAAAAAATGAATCACTAATTATTAATGGCATAAGTACTTAATCTTTAACTAGTTTATATTTTTTTTGCAATCCAATTTGTAATTATAATCACTAGTATTAATGAAATGATGAAAAAACCATTATAGGTGATGGTTGACTTGATTAATCCATTTTAGTTAGGTTTTAATGAATGAATTTGGTAGGTTGGAATGTTTAAGAATATGCAAGTTAAGTGGTTTACATTTAGCCAAAAAAATAGGTTATACATGTTTATTTTGCCGCCTACTTACCTTGATCTAGATAAAAATTATTACATTGATGATTGATAAAGAAAACAATTAGGAGAAAATAGTGAATCTAGACCCTTGGGTAGTTGTCACCTATTGAAATAGTGGTTGATTATTTATGAAAGTGAATGATTTGAATAAAGGGTGTTTTTTGTGAATTATTTTATTTCATTTACTTTTCCTAATAGAGCTATTTTCATGGTTTTTGTTTTACAAGGCCTTGGGAGAATAGTCATTCTGATTCATTTTCAAATAAAATTGATTTTCAACCTTATTGATATTTGAACCCAATAATCCTTAAAAGAAAGTAAAACATTAACCATAAAGCCATGACATTTCATGTGAAAAAATAGTGTTGGTTTTTAAATTTAAATTTAATTAAAATTCCAATGGTTTTAAAAACCTTTTTTTTTTGGCATGTGCATCAAACTTTAAATAAAAAATAAAACAATTAATATACACATTGGACATTGTGGCATAATGGCAAACCATAATTAGTTAAAAAAAGGTCTTGAATTCAAGTCTTATTACTAGTACTTATTTATTATTAAGTTTTTATAACCTCTATTAATTGAAGAATTGGATTCAAAAGTCCTTTTAGAACCTCCTAGCTATCAAGTTTGGACCTATATGATACCTTAACAATTATTAAGGAAGTGATTTCCATAAATGGTAACTACCAATTTTCATTGTGAAAGTTAACCTAAAAACCAACTTACATGCATCTATTTATCTACATGCCACATATTTATGTACTAACCATTTACATGTTCTTATTTGTGCACTTACTTTTAGCTAGTGATATGTTTGCTCCTACCTATTAATCATTTAAACGTATGGTAAAACCCTATGATTGATAAACCACAAACCTTACTATTGGTAACATCTTAGACCCTTAACCACCTACAATGATAATATATATTTTAAAAACAAGTATTGAAAATTATTGTTGTGTTAAATGATTAATTTTAAAAAATGAATTGATTGGTGTAAGGTTTTAAAGGTCAAATTAGCTCAAATGGGTTGAAAATGTGTGCAAATTTTATTTGTCAAATTGTTTAGTTCATAGCAATTTTCAAATGTTGTGACTTTCTATTGAGAATGAAGTTTGTTGAATTAAACTTGTTATATCACTTTATTGTGCAATACACTTTGTTTGACTTTATATTCAATGGTAGAAAGTAAATACTAAAATTTGGATTAAAACCCTTTATAGATCAACATGGTGGGGCATTATGTTTGAATTACATTGCAGTGTTGTAATTTTATGTCAAAGTTTGTTTTTTGTGAATTTTATAATATTTCAATAAATTTTTGTATGTGAATCTGATTATCTTTTTTTTTAATTTAAAAAATTGTAACCATTACTCAATATTACATGTTTTAAGGTAGTAAATTAAATTAGCGTTCATTTTGTTGGATTTATTTATATAGTAATATTCATAATGTATTATGACAACATATAAATGAATTTGAAATCTACTTAATGAATTAAAAAATAATTTCTTAAGAAAATGCAATTAATGCATTTCATATTCAAATGATTTTAAAAAGAATTTGAGAAGATTTGAAAATGATTTTGTTTGGGAAATTTAATCCACACATTAACATAATAACATTTTTTTAATCATAATTTTTTTAAAATCTTATTTATAGGGATAAATAGTTGAATTAAAAAAATCTTGAATGACCAATCCCATTTTACCATGTCTACATGATTGGGCAATTCATTATTTTTGAAGGACTCACTTAAAACACCATTGGTTCCTAATATCATGATAACACCCATGTGTTTTGTGAAGGAATATACTGTGTTTTGGTTATTAATCATGCTAATTTTGTAAAAGGTACATAAATGATTTTCTTAAAGATAATTAATTATAAAAGATTGATGGTATAATTTGAACGAAATAACATAATTATGTGATTGTTGAAGTAATGAAAATTTATGTACATATGCAATTAACTTTTCACATCATTTATTTGACACTATTATTTCACCAATATTGTGCGGGCATTCTCTCCCACCAATACATATATAAGTTTTAATAATTGAATAAGAATAATGTATTTTTTTAATAAATTTCTTTGGTAAAATAGGTTTGAACAATTTATATAGCATTTGCATCATTTTTTTTTATAAAAAAATTGTTATAATTTTCCTTAGTTTTTTCTGTAGATGTGTAAATTTGATTCAATAGTTAAAATAATATTTGCTAATTGCAAGAATTATGACAAGTAATTAAGGAATGGTAACAACAAAAATTTGGTCAAATTACTTTTTAATCAGTTTTGAAACACAATCAGTGATGCTTAATAGTCACCATGTGTTTTGCATTGAAACTAAGATTGTGGGCATGTCCAAACACAAATTCACATTAAACCTACGAGGTAATTAGTAATATTTGAAAAAAAATTGAAAAGTAAAAATTCCTTTATAGTTTTATCAAAAATTTCTATCATTAGAGGGGCTCAAGTATAAGGTACTTTATAAAAAAAACTCAATGATTTAAGGACATTACATTTGTTAGTGATGAAGTGTTGCATGATCAAATATGTTATTGTTCATCAATTTTTTTGTTTTTCACTATTTTGAAAGTAATTGTGTGATTTTTAAATGTTAATTAAAGCACTAATGCATTAAATGTTGAGTATTCCAAAATAATATATGTAATTATAAATGGTGGCATCTTTAAAAAATCATTTTATAGTTTCAAAACAAATAGTAATTAATTAAAAATACACATTTATTGAGATTCATCATATTTTTTATCATGGAACATTCACTATAAACAACTCATACATTTGTTGCAACATTTTCACATGATAGAAACATTGGAATGACATCATTCAATCATGTATTAATGAATTCAAGCACTTGTTGCTTCCACATCAATTGGATGAGAAACTATATTTGGACAAACTTCTTGCAACATATGAATAATAACCTATAGATTTTGTTTATATGCCTTTAGTTCCAACAACAAATCCATTGTCACCACCAATATCATACCACCAACCTCATATGTATATAATTTAGAAATACAAACTATTTTGCACTTTGTATTTCCCTTATCAAAATCCACACAAGTTCATTGTTATAATGCGAGGTAAAACTTTTGCAACTATTACATAATTAGATATGCAAAATAATGATAATAGTTCATTGTAATTTTTTTATACCTTGGATAGATTAAAAGATCATTGCATATAATTCATTGTCATCTTTATATCAAATGGATTTGTAAATTTTTGTCACTTTCATGGTGGTAAAACAAGTTCTTTGAAGTTGTGAAATGTTGAAATACAATTCATTAAATGATAAAAATAGTTTTTATGATTATGACATCAATTGAACACATATACTAATCACAAATTTATAGGCCCATACATTTGGGTAAATTGTTTGATAAAATATATGTTTCACATTAATATGTAATATATTATGTTGATATTTTAGAGTAAAAAAAAGAATTTTAAAAAAGTGCACAATGCATAAATTTAATAATGCAATATATATATTCATGGTAAAATCATTGTGAAAGTGTTTGTGTTCAAATATAGTCATTTTTGTGTTTGTAAAAACATACTTTTAAATTTTTTCAAATGTTGAAGCCTTGTAACAAACTACAAACACTAATAGAAAACCTCCCTTTTGCAACCACAACATTTTCAACTACATTTCAATTACAA
>Ga0209208_10013492_pt1 | contig 10200 bp, 6 predicted proteins | sample S1TSphfallax_3_FD_187694 | JGI IMG/M metagenome (GOLD analysis project Ga0209208, IMG submission 187694) | Host-associated microbial communities from peat moss isolated from Minnesota, USA - S1T2_Fd - Sphagnum fallax MG (SPAdes) (version 2) | ecosystem: Host-associated > Plants > Peat moss >... | reverse complement strand
GGGGGGGGGGGGGGCGAGGGGAGGGAATGATGGCCTCTCTGTTTGTTTGAGAGCTAGAAATGCTGCACATGTATCTATCTATCTTTGGTTGTCATGGACATGAATTGGAGCCATCCAAACAGTCAAAGACAAGATCAGCATTATGAGGTCTAGCAAGCTCATTCAAAAGCCAATCTCGGAGTATTTCTTCAAAGTTTAGCTGCCCAAATGTAGAAAAATTGTGTCAAATCTATGTCTGCCATAGCACATTAGGTCATAGCACATTTGATGTGTATTGCATATGCAATGTCATATATATTGATTATCAAATAAGAAAAAAACATATAAATGACCTATATTTTGTGAATTTTGACAGAAAAATATATTGCTTCCCCGTTTGCCATGTCATGAGGTGGCGTTGATTGACAAAGCACAAGAGATAAACATCTTGTTACAAAAGCAATTTATTGTTGGTTTGGTTGGAATGGGTGGGATTGGAAAAACCACTTTGAGCAAAAAATTCTATCATTTGTTCCACAACCAATATGACAAATCTAGTTTTTTGGAGGATGTGAAATCAAAGGAAAATATCAATGATGTCATTAAACAACTCCTATATGATTTGTGTGGCAAAAGGTTATGCAAAGATGAAAATGTGAATGAAGACCTTGACAAAATTAGACAATGTATGAGATCGAAGAAAGTGTTAGTGGTGGTGGATAATGTTTGTAAGTTGGAAAACCTTACATCCTTGCAACTTCTCATTGAAAAGGATGCCAATAATGCGACTTCTAAAAGCAGAGTACTTGTGAATTGTCGAAATTGGCAAATTTTAAAATCTCATGTAAGTGAGGATGGAAAAATGGTCATGAAATCTTTGGAGGAAGAGGAAGCAAGAAAACTTTTTATGTTCTATGCATTTGGTGATGCGAATCATGTTCCAACAAAAGATTTCAAAGATATATGTATGAATATTATAAAAGTTTGTGAGGGGCTCCCTTTAAGTCTTAAAGTATTGGGTTCTTTTTTGTGCAATACTAAAGAATTAGAAATGTGGAAAGGTGCATTGAGCAAATTGAAAAGTGGGAAAAGTTTAACAGGGGGCAATGATAATGAAGAGCTTTGGAGTGTATTAAAGATTTCTTATGAGGACTTAGATAAACAAAATCAAAACATGTTTTTGGATATTGCTTGTTTTTTTGGTGGTTTGAAAATAAGTACAATTTGTCGAGTGTGGAGTGGAGATTATGAATACCCAAAGTTTGAATTACAAAATTTACGACATAGATCTTTAATCGAATGGGCAGAAGATGGAATCTTGTCCATACATGAACAATTACGAGACATGGGTCAAAATATTACAATGGAACCACCAATTATGAATCGATTTATATGGAAATCAAATAAGTCAAATTTATGTTTACAAAAAGATGAGGTTATCACCATACTATTTTGATCGTATAATTTTATTTTGATTTTTAATGATTTTTTTAATGTCCAAAACCAAATATTATAATTTTGAATATTGGCTTTATAAATAAAAAATTTTCTAATAAAAATTGGCATTAGGATGATTTTTAAAATATTGATAATCCTTTTTTTTTCATTTCATGTGATAGGTGGTGGAAAAATTAGAAGGCATTTCATTGAAAAAATGTGTCAATTTGCCTACATTATCCCAAATCGGCTCAAAGGGATTTCGCAACCTTAGGTTGGTTGACCTAACAGAAGTTTCACCAACTATAGTGGAAAATTTCATCCAAGGGCGAAATTTGAATAACGTTAAGTGGTTGTGCCTCAAAAAATGCATGATTCAAAAATTACCAAATAATTTATTTTATTGGTTACAATTACAAGTACTTGATTTGGCACAATGCCAAAGTTTGGAAGAAATACCTTCATTTATTGGCCAATTGAATGCACTCCAAGAGCTTGATTTGCAAGGGTGTTTCAAGTTGAAAGAACTACCTTCATCTATTGGTCAATTGAATGCACTCCAAAAGTTTAATTTGTTATATTGTTACAACTTGAAAGAACTACCTTCATCTATTAGCCAATTGAATGCACTCCAAGAGCTTCATTTGTCATGGTGTTCCAACTTGGAAGAACTACCTTCATCTATTGGCCAATTGAATGCAGTCCAAAGGCTTGATTTACGAGGGTGTTCCGGGTTGAAAAAACTACCTTCATCTATTGGCCAATTGAATGCACTCCAAAAGCTTGATTTGCAAGGGTGTTGGAAGTTGAAAAAACTACCTTCATCTATTGGCCAATTGAATGCACTCCAAAAGCTTGATTTGCGAAGGTGTTTCCACTTGAAAAAACTACCTTCATCTATTGGTCAATTGAATGCACTCCTAAAGCTTGATTTGCAAGAGTGTAAGAACTTGAAAGAACTACCTTCATCTATTGGCCAATTGAATGCACTCCTAGAGCTTGATTTGCAAGAGTGTAAGAACTTGAAAGAACTACCTTCATCTATTGGCCAATTGAATGCAATCCAAAGGCTTGATTTACGAGGGTGTTTGGAGTTGAAAGAACTACCTTCATCTATTGGGCAATTGAATGCACCCCAAAAGCTTGATTTGCGAGGGTGTTGGAACTTGAAAGAACTACCTTCATCTATTGCCAATTGAATGCACTCCAAGAGCTTCAGTTGTCATGTTGTTCAAACTTGGAAAAACTACCTTCATCTATTGGCCAATTGAATGCACTCCAAAAGCTTGATTTGCAAGGGTGTTGGAACTTGAAAGAACTACCTTCATCTATTGGCCAATTGAATGCACTCCAAGAGCTTCATTTGTCATAGTGTTCCAACTTGAAATAACTACCTTCATCTATTGGCTAATTGAATGCACTCCAAGAGCTTGATTTGCAAGGGTGTTTCAAGTTGAAAGAACTACCTTCATCTATTGGCCAATTGAATGCACTCCAAAAGCTTAATTTGTTATATTGTTATGACTTGAAAGAACTACCTTCATCTATTAGCCAATTGAATGCACTCCAAGAACTTCATTTGTCATGGTGTTCCAACTTGGAAGAACTACCTTCATCTATTAGCCAATTGAATGCAATCCAAAGGCTTCATTTGATAGGGTGTTCCGACTTGGAGGAATTACCTTCATTTATTGGTTAATTGAATGCACTCCAAGAGCTTGATTTGCAAGGGTGTTTCAAGTTGAAAGAACTACCTTCATCTATTGGCCAATTGAATGCACTCTAAAAGCTTGATTTGCAACGATGTAACCACTTGGAAGAACTACTTATATATATTAGCTAATTGAATGCACTCCAAGAGCTTCATTTGTCATGGTGTTCAAACTTGGAAGAAGTACCTTCACCTATTGGCCAATTGAATGCACTCCAAAAGCTTCATTTGTCATGGTGTTCCAACTTGGAAGAACTACCTTCACCTATTGGCCAATTGAATGCACTCCAAGAGCTTCACTTGTCATGGTGTTCCAACTTGGAAGAACTACCTTCACCTATTGGCCAATTGAATGCACTCCAAGAGCTTCACTTGTCATGGTGTTCCAACTTGGAAGAACTACCTTCATCTATTGGCCAATTGAATGCACTCCAAGAGCTTCACTTGTCATGGTGTTCCAACTTGGAAGAACTACCTTCACCTATTGGCCAATTGAATGCACTTCAAAAGCTTGATTTGCGAGGGTGTTGGAACTTGGAAGAACTACCCTTAGCTATTGGCCAATTTAATGCAGTCTAAAAGCTTATTTATAAAACTTTTACAACTTGAAAGCATCATGAAAAAATACATTCATCTATGGGCGAATTGAATGCACTCAAACTGTTTCATTTGTCAAGGTGTTCGAATTTGAAATAATTACTTCATCTATTGGCCATTGAATACACTTGAAAATCTTGATTTGTGTGAATGTTTTAACTTGCAAAAGTGATTTACATGTACACTGGCCAATTAAATGCACTCCAAAAGTTTTAGTTGTGGGAGCTTAATTTATATGACCTTATAAGAATTACTTACGTTTATTGGCCAATTTAATGCATTCAAGGAACTTAATTTGGTAATGTGTTTCAATTTTAGATAATTACTTTCATCCATTTTCAATTGTATCATTAGTAGAAATGACGCACTCCCAAGCTCCTTGATAGACTCAAATGTGAGTTTAAAGTGAAAATAACGGAAGAGTAAAAAGTTTGGGACACGCCCCTTAGTTCGTAGCACTTTGGGGGTAGAGGGGTCTGCTAAAGCTCCGAGATGGGACTAGGAAGAATGACAAATAATTATCACTCACATGGACCTGCACCAAACCAAATAAATTGGTTAGTGCATAGTTGGAGTAGTTTTGGTGCTAGGATGAGCCATGGGCAAACTTAGACTCACAAGACTCACCACGGCCCGAACTTGGGGCAAGCCATCACCTTCCCCCTTAATATCAAATCTCCTACCACTTGCACAACTTCACAAACATATGGTTTTGGTGTTCTGCAATAATAAAATAAAATAAAAATGTCAATTGTTGAGAAATTACAATGTAAGGTATATGAGTTGGTGGCAAAGGCAATGAAAGATCATCGTTGGTTGGCAGTAACAACTTAAGATGTGTCATCCCTACGAATCTTATGCAAGAACATAAGGTTTATTTTATGCATGAGGAAACGTTATTTGTATAAAAATCATGAGTCATGTGCATGTGATTCACATACCTCTAATTAAAAAGCTTCCAATTGAAATAACTTGATATCTCCCTTCAATAATTTATTTTTGCCCAACCAATAATCTATGGTCTTATAGAATTTGTACTTCTCATGAACTTGTGAGCCTATGCATTAACTGCAAAATATTATTTTGCTTAGTTGTTGGGATCTTGATAACATTATATCATTTAGGACTAGAATGAATTCTTGACTACACACCGAGATCTTTAGGAACATTATTTTGCTAAGAAGATTTCTTTGAAAATTTTTACAACCATTCCTTTGTTTTACACCATAATGATTGTTTTATGTATGTACATAGACTATGATATTCACTAAGTAGTTATAACAACAATTGGATGTGCTTTCAAATAGGCCAAGGGTTAGTTTGTTACACCTAGTTATTAATAGGAAAACCTTCTCACTATGAGAAATTGTGTCTGTTGGAACCACACTACCCTATAACTAAAATTCAAAAAATAACTCATATACAATTATTGTGCAACTATCTCATAGGTATTACAACTATTGTGCAACTATCCCCCTAGAAACACGGTGTATTAATAAATAAATGGTCATGTCAAAAAATCAATTGCAAGTGAGTTCAAAATGAGTCTTTTATATGGTAATTTATACACATCGTACATACATGTGTAATCAATCATGTTTGATTTTTTTAGAAATTGCATGTGGCAACTACTTTAAAATTGTTGTAAATCTACCGTTAAAGCAACAACTATGTTGCAACTAGGTACAATGTACATACATGTGATCACGCCGCATGTTCACATTTCCACCACCCATTATGAGATATATTAAATGCATGATATTTTACAAGGCCTTTCGTCCAATTATAACCTTCACTAATGCAAAATGATTGAGAGCCCATGTGTTCTCATGAAGTGAATTAATTTGTATATGATTCACCACTCTTCTAAACACAACATAAGCAAAGCATTCCATTCCAAATCTTTCAAGGCATAATTCATTGCCCCCACGCAAATCTCATGAACATACACCTTTTAACATATCCAACATTATAAATTGAAAAAAATGAAAAAACAAACAAGCAAACAAACATTCAAGTTTTCAAGGTCTCTAACTTTGAAATTGGCCTTTCACAAATATACAATCTCTCAAGGCAAATAACTTTTTACTTCTAGTCAAGAAAAGAAAATGAAGAAACACACAATGCATTTGCAGCCAAAACAAATTGTCATTTTATCCAAGCCGATTTTGATTTTTTTATGAATGAAAATTGTGAGTCTAAGCCAATTAAGTTACAATGCATTGATATTCATTCCCATAAAAAGTTCAAAACAACATTTGCTTGAATTCAAACAAGGAAAAAAAAAGGGTTGAGAATCCCGATCAAGGTATATTTCAATTTGTGAAAAGCGACCATTTATGTATTATAAGAAGTAAAATATTTATTTCAATTTTTTTTAAAATTGTTGAAGAACCTTACAATTTTATTTTTTTTCATATAGTTTTATGGCACCTTCCCTCTTTTGGAATCATATATATAAGGGGGAAAAATATGTGAATTAAATTTTGTGTAAGGTCAATATTTTTTTATATGAAAAGAATTTGAAAAGAATTGGCTATTTTTATCTTTTTTATTAAAAAATGTATATTACAAAGTGTAAGATACATGTTGATCAATTGATTTGAATTTTACAAAATTGTAAGGTCCACTGAAATTTTATTATTGAAAAGTTTTTTAAAAAGGCAGGGGGTAAGTTCTTTATGTTTTTTTGAATTTAAATCAGGTGAACTAACACCTAAATTACCAGTATATAAATCAATGGGGTGGGAGGGAAGGCAGGCAAGAAGGCACTTCTAAATGTTCTAAATATCCCATGCTTGGACATTTTCTAATTTTACAACATGAATGAATTTGAAATTATGAGGTTATGAATATATATCACAATATGATTGAACTTCTAAAAATGTAATTAAATATATCAAAATATTTAAATGGATAAAATTAATTATAATAGTGGACTGTGAATATATCCAACTACATAATTGGAATTGGAATTTTCTATGAAAATTGATGACATACACGAAATTCATCACATGGATGAAAATGTGATTTGGATTGATTTTAAATAATTGAAAATTTATGATACAACAATTTTTTTGAATGTATTTTTTATTGTTGAAAATCTTAAAACAAAATAATAAAAGTTTTAAAATATCTATCAAATAGTTAAACCTTTATGGCATCAACAAAAACTTCATAAATTACAACCTCTTCAATGGAAGAGGTCAAAATACTCATATCATGTTTTTACATTTAAAATGATGTCCACAATGAACCCAAAAAATAACAAAAAAATAAATAAAAAAATTCGTCACTTTATATATATATATATTTTATTCAAAAATTAAATTAATTTAAAATAATTACTTTTGTAAGAAACTAATATTATTGAAAGTACGTACAACCAATATGAAAAACATGAATATCATGTCATAAATATTAAAGAAGTTGAATGGGGTAATCTACAACAAGGTTCAAACTACCATAGTAATTTATTCAACCCACAAACAAAAGAAGTGACATTTGCACTATTAATAGGAATTGCAAGATTATGTTGGTTGGGGCCAAAAGGAAATGACAATAAAGTTTCCTTCGTTAATATACATATGCTAAATCATCATTTTCCATTATCCTTAATGAGTCAATATTCATGAATGAGTATAAAAACAAAATATCACAATGGACATAATATTGGAACAAAAAATGCATTGACTTGATTTGGCAACAAAATCAAAATATAGTATTCAAAAAGAATTTGTTAAAGCTTTTATATATATATAACATCTACGACACTTGAACTAACATCCAAAAAACCAAAAATTGCTAATGAAAATGATAATTCAGAAAATTTTAATATAATATAAGTGTTTGACAAAAAGAATAAGCTCAGCAATGGTGCAACAATAAATCCAAGGGATTTAGTCTCCATCAAATGTTATGTTAGATATTGCAAACACTTTATTTCCAAATGGCATGGAATAACATTAAAACTAGTTGTTGTAAAAACATTTGATCAAGGTATAATTATTGTTGACAGTTATAATATTCATAGATTCATAATATAGATTAGGTTACTGTAGCATTATTGTAATACCAAAATATCACTCATCTTTTCAAAAATATTTTATATAAATACTAATATTTTAAAATTAAAAAATCATTACCACAATTTAATGTGAGTTTATGTATTTCATTATATGCATTATTAATTATGACCCCATAATGTATAATCTTGAAACACATTATCATACATCATCATTAAATTTCATTAAAAAATCATATTATCAACATACTTAAAAGGCAATTTAAGTGCATCATTATATTTTATATTTTTACATATACAATGAAATCATATGTAAATTATTCAAAATAATTTTAAATTAAATAATAAAATATTATATATTCATAATGAAAAGGATATTATACAAAAAAAAATACCAAATAATAATAATGATGATGATATTTTTAAAAAGGAATGTTAAAAGACGAATATATTATGAATTAAGTTAAATAAATATTAATATTAAAATATGGGTTCATAAGAAATTTCAATACAATGACACTGATACACAATTTTTATAAAAAATAAAAAAAACTAAAACAAGAAAAATATGAAGCAAACAAAGTGGATATAAATAATTAAAAACGAGCCAAATATCTTGATATTGATATGGAAATAGATGTAAATTTTTAAAGTTTAGATAAACAACGCAAAAATATTGATATGCAAAAAGTACTTTCTTTACACACATAAAAATTGAAAATAAATTTATAATGTTTAAGACAATTCCACAATTTCATAAAAGGTGTTTCATTTACATTTGATTATTATTATGTTTGTCATGAAAAAAAATTCATACAGTAATTAATAATATGCAATGTATCATAATTAAATACAATATTAAAAAAACATAAAAACATTATTAAAATTCAATCCTAAACATCATGTATCAAATGATCATGATATGATTCCACAAGAACTTACAATAAATACTATGCACATACATCTAGAGTTGGAGGGACTTTTACTTTCCAAAACAAATATTTTGGAACCAAATTTTTTTCTATGTACAATTTGTAATTATTTTGTAAAAAATAAGAAAATGCCAAAACTTGCATTGGCTAATGGTCTATGGATTGGTATCACACAAATAACACTACCAAATTTGACAATGGTTGAAGAAAATTTAATTGCAAGATATTGTTGTTGGAAAATACTATTTAAATTAATATATACAAACAAAGGTGGTATAACATGTCAACATGCACTTAAAGGCAATGTAGTAATTTTTGCACAAGATTTTGAATGTGCAATTGAAATATTAAATGAATTACCTAATCATCATTATCTATCTTACAATCATAAATCTAAAATGGTCAATGAATAAAACAACCCATCTTTGATGTAATGCATGTTACATAGTTTGTTCCATTTTGGAATTGGTGTTCCTAAAATGGTAAATAGGCCAATTAAAGTTTCATTACAACTACATACAAAACACCTCATGAATTTAGATGAGACACAATATAAAATTTCAAAACACCATCTATTTCCATTTTTTGTGTTTAACATAATTCAATGAAGACAAATATGTCTTGAAGCTAAATTAACTACATGTATATCATCAAACATAAATGAAAAATCTCTTTTGAATAAATTAAAATCAATAGATTTCAATGAAATCATAAAAAATCCACACAAAAAAAATGAAAAAAAAATGTACAAAATTTGTTACACCATATAAAAATTTCTAACAAATATGTCATGGCTTCTAGAAATAGTTGCACATCAGAAATAGATCAAATATTCAATATGATAAATTTTATGGGAACACCAAGTTTGTTTTTCACTTTAAATCCTGCATTTGTTCATCATCAATTAATTGTTCTCTTAATTAGACAAAAAATTAATGTTGGCTTATTTTATGATGATAACATGTTAAATAAAAATGAACGATGTAGACAAACAGCCATAAATCCCAAAGTTCAAGCAATTTTTGTGCACACTCTTGCGAATGTTATTTTGAAACATGCTACAAGTTTTATTTATTTTTTAAAATCTAATAATAATGTAGGAGTGTTCGGACATATTAAAACATATTATAGATGTTATGAAATTGCTAAAAATGGTAGTTTACATATCCATACATTATTATGGCTCAATGATTCACCATATTTTAACACATTGATTCAAACATCACGTGATGATGAAAACTTTTGAGAAAACATGATTGATTATTTAAATGAAATTATCACATAAGACATTAATAGGTACAAGTCTTCCAATTTTGTAACACAAAATGAAAATGACAAATGTGATGACTACATACACCCATGTACAACAAGACCTCTTGACACAAATGAAAACACTTTCCACGAATTATTTGACAATGATATATGTAAATTACATATGTAATCATCATGCATGTAATTTGGCATGTTATAAATCAAATATTGATGCATCAAAAAAACTTTGTGAATATGGTTTTACTCAA
>Ga0209208_10013491_pt1 | contig 10200 bp, 8 predicted proteins | sample S1TSphfallax_3_FD_187694 | JGI IMG/M metagenome (GOLD analysis project Ga0209208, IMG submission 187694) | Host-associated microbial communities from peat moss isolated from Minnesota, USA - S1T2_Fd - Sphagnum fallax MG (SPAdes) (version 2) | ecosystem: Host-associated > Plants > Peat moss >... | reverse complement strand
CCGAAAAATAAAGAGTGTGAATCATGACAAGCCCAAATCTTCAACCATATCATGCCTGATGCAATTGATAGTTTGTAGGGCTCATGACTGATATAGCATCAAAAACCCCTTTTGCAGATTTTACCCAAAAGAGGGGACAAAAGATCATGTTACCTCAATACGTGATTGCTCAAGATCTGAAACAGCCCCTTCCTCAATCAGTTCTTTAGCCAGCTCCAAGCCTGCAATCTTTCTCAGCAGAAGGCTTCTTTCTTTTCAAAGTCTTGAATCATTGACTCTATCTTGTGGGATCTTGACTGGACCTCCCCCTGTATATAATACACCAACAAGACATGAGAAATTCGGCAGGCATAATTGAGGTTCAGTGTTAGGGTTGCTGGCATGGAATTCATTTACTATGCAAGCCTAACTTTTCTAATCAACCTTTAACATAGGGTTTAGGGTTTTTTGTCCCCAATATCCTGAAGTGGCTTTTTTAGCCAATTGAGACAGAAACAAAAAAGAATAACATTCAACCTGAGTTCAAGCAATGAATATGCATGCACCCACCTATCTAATGCAAATCAAGCCACCAAATATTGATGCGTGATCCAAGCAATCAAAAACTTACAAAGCTACCTAGTTTAGTATTGATGCTCATAGTTTATACTTGAAAAAAATTGCTACAGTGAACCAGCACCCACCAGCACACCATGAAGGATGAATGGTAAGTGGTCAGGAAACAGTTTTCTGTTCAGTTCCAGTTCACTAGCTAACCATGGTGGTTAGCTCAATTGCTTTTTTTTCTACCTACTTACTAACGCACAAGCAGGTTGTTAATAGATAGGTAGTTTTTAACCATGGGGGTAGCTCAATTCCTTTTTTTTCTGCCTACTTACCAACCCACAAGCAAGTTGTTAATAGATAGGTAGTTTTTAACCATGGGGGTTAGCTCAATTCCTTTTTTTTTTAACCTACTTACTAACCCACAAGCAGGTTGTTAAGAGGTAGGTAGTAAAAACAGCCCTTACCTATGAATAAACCATCTATTTACCTAGTAATTGCTTATTTTCTTACCTATTTCCTACAGAATTGGCTACCAAGGTGAAACCAAATATTAAATCAGTTCAAGTTCATCCACAGCTGAGTAATGACGGGCATCCAGTCAATGGTGTGCTGGTGGGTGCTGGTTCATTCTGGTCAAAAAAAAAACTCTGATCATAATAACAAAAATTGCCCCTAAAGAAAGGGGTTAGAGAAGGGAGCTCCATTCTAGTGTTTCTCTTGGGGCATCCAACACACTAAACACACTAAAAATCATCAAAAATGGATTAGAATTAAGAAAGTTATGCGCTCCCTCCCCCTCTTAACGTTGCAGGGTCAAGAACTCCCAAAAAAAAAACACCGAGCAGAACAAAGCCTGTTTCTAATCACCCTAAAATTTATTTGTATGTTGCACTGTTTTTATTAGATTTCAAAGATGATTTGTAAACTTAAGTTTGCACTCCTATAGCACTTTAATGACTTAAAATAAACAAGAAAGTTATAAGCTTTGAAAGTAAGAGGGACCCAAAGAGATGAAAAACAAAGAAAATGCATTTTATAAGTTGGAAAGGTTGTTTTTTTTCTTGCTATTTCATCATCACTGCTTTTCTTTTACACTTCAAAGATGATTTGTAGAGCTTGAGATAGCGCTCCCATAACATTTTAATCACTCAAAATGAAGAAGAGATGAGGAAGATTCACATACGTGATTGGTAATAGGGTGATGATCGGTGATGGGTAGTTTTACCTTAACTAGTAAAATTGACAAAAAAAACCCTGCTGCACAGTGCACACTGTGGGAAAAGCAGTAACCACATAGTGGCGAGCAGGGTTTCTTTTAAGGATTTTGTGAAGTAGTCAAAGTGGCAATGATCCAGAAATTAATTTAGCCAAATTTGGCTACACAATAGATATGAAAGTAGAAAAAAACACAGAATCCAACTATATTTTTGGCTATCCACTTGAAGTCTGGAACTTATCATGAACATCTGGCAATATGGAGTTCTTGTTCCTCCAAAATCTGGCGAATTTGGGGCCTGTTTCCTTGAAAAGTGCTTTGTATAGGTCGAAATCATATTTTTCAGGTCCAAATTTGGCGAAAATTCGCCTGTAAAAGAAACACTTACCAAACTGCTGAACTTTAAAGGGGGCAAAATAATTGGGGAGACGGGACTTTATTACAAATGAGGTCATTTCTGACACCCCACAAACGGCAGTGTTGTGCATTATTGACCAGTCGAGTAAATAATGTTTTGCACCTCAAGTGTTCTTTGGAGAAGTTCACTCAGAAATTATTATTCTTACCGACTTTCAAGAGATGTACACAGAAGCAATGAAATCGACCAATATAAAGTTTCTTTTTCCACGGCTCTGACAAGGAGCTTTTATGAGCCTTGTGTGCACCAACTGGCAAAAACCACATGTGACCCAGGACAAACCAACCAGGGGCTTTAATAATTCAACCCATATCATGATACCCTTTAGGATTCTGACAGCTACTGCCTCAGTTGGCAGGCAACGAAAAACACATGCAAGAAACCCCCCCTCCCCAGAAAGGTCTATAAGGGCACGTTTTCATGAGGCTGGCTTGCCCATTGTTGGAACCACTGAAATATTGTGGCAAAAACAAAAAGAAAAAAAGATGAAGAATTTGTACCAAAGCATTTTGACGCGCTCGTCGCCCTAAACCCATCAACTCTACACCAGTGTTTTCTTTCTTCAATTCCTGATGTACTTAGGGTGGCGAGAATCCCCTAACAATTCAGACTGTTCTACTGATCTTAGATGTTCAAAGGCCTCTTCAGAGTTTAGGGTTCAGGCAACATTTTCATCTTTTGTCTTTTTTTACAATGTCTCAATAATGGTCCTAACAGCTCCATCATATGTTGCAAGTATATTTTAGATTCATATATAAAGAAATCACAAATTCTTAAATTGTAAGTTTCTTATGATTTATCATCAAGCAATGACATTTATAACAAAAAAATGTTGTTCATCTACCCATATAATCAATGATATTTTAAATTGAAATTTTAACTAATTGTATAACCACGGACCAGACAGTCGCAAAACCCATAGCGATTAAGGGATGTCAAGTAAAAAGGTAAAAAAAAAGAATGGAGAAAAGGTCATATTAGGATTATCTTCATGCTGCAGTCCTACCATTTGGTCCAAATTATAATTAAAGTGAATAAGAACAACCAAATAAGTTAATTTTCAAAAAGGGAATAGGATGAAATAGTAGTTACCTTCCTACCCACTCAAAGTATTGCAAGAGGGTAAACCGCCCTCCTCCTTCCTACCCACTCAAAGTGCTGCAAGCAATCTGCCCAGGAGGGTAAACCACCCTCCTCCTTGTGATACATGCGACATCTTCTCCATTTGGTGCTACCCTCTATGGTAGCAACTACTACATCTAAAGTTACTATTCTTCAAAATAGTTCCAAATTCCAAGAACAGAACTCTCTATAATGAAGCCATTTCATTCTAGAAATCAACAAAGAAAAACTAACTAGTACCTTCCTTGCTAGTAGAGAAATAAAATGTTATTTTTAAAGCATACATTTATTCATTTACACACTTATAGAAACTTCAAAAAAACTCTTACATAATATTCCAAGTCAAGGGCACTTTAGGTGCTTCATACATCAGACTCCTACCATACTCCTAGAAAAGAGATCTAAAATGGAAAGACTAGTATGAGGAAAAGCAACTGAAAACTCCCCACCACCTTATATATACATGTGCTAGACTCCTTATCCTCTTAGATTTCCTCAACTCCTTATTCAAATCTTTTTCACATACATTAATTAATGGTCCATCCACCTCTTAAACACTAGTCTATCCAAGTTTTACTAACTAAGTTGTTTCCTACTCTAATAAACTAGGATACAATCAATATTTCTCTACCACTAACAACTAATAAAACTACTAGAAGGCCCTCCTACCTAGTCAAACCTAAATAGTCTAGGTTTGTTCCACTAACATTGATGAATCTCTAAAATATAATGAAAATATCCATCTTAAATACATAGAATAACCATTTTTATTTAATAAAATATTAATTGAAACGTATTTGTGTATAGTAAATTTTGGATTGCTAAACGTGTCATTATCATGAAATAGATTGTTAACATCTATTGATTTTTTCACAAAACATGCACAAAGTTAGTTTAGCTCATTTATTCATATATTATGTATGCAATCTTGTAATAATGATCAAACCACATTTTGCTTACATGTAATGTCTTGTAAATATTCATAAATCCTTATTGAATTTAGCTAAAATTTGATTTTACACAACAACAAAATGTGAATTGTGGATCTCAAAAATAATGTTATTTGAAATTATACCTTTTTAACCATTCTTTGTTCACTTTTCATTTGTAATCATTGCATCTTGAAAATGTGTTCTCCTTAAACTTCATCCTATTTGAATAAATTGACAAATTTGTAGGCTTGATCAACTTGGATTTTTTCTTTTCTTTTTAGAAAGATAACTATTCATTTCATTGCAAACATCCTTGTAAAGGTGTAAGTGGGTTGAAATTGGATATGGCTTGTGTTACATGATGTTTAATCAAATCATATCAAAGATCAAAATTATTTTGTAATAAAAAAAAAAGTACATAAGAAGAACATTGACAAAAAATTTGGTCTAATAAATCTTTCAATGATTTTTCTTTCACATAAACACATACAATGAGATGAACATCAATTGTTATGTAACACCTTAAGTGAATGTAAATTACAATGAAAGAGAAAATATATATGTGTGTAGTCAAACATAGAAAATTCATGAAAAAATGTTTTATTCCAAATCATATGATAAAACACAATTCTAATATTTTAATTTTATGAAATCAAGTTTCAATCTCATTTTGTGTTCAACAAACATTTCATTGACTCATTATCAAATTCATTTCATGTTTTCACATTTGCTTCATTCTACCCTTTCCAAATAAAATTCTCAAATAATGTACATAGTTTAAAAAATCACACATATTTATACAATCTAAATTATATTTGAAACAAAAAAAAAAATTCAAAGAAATAAAAGAAGATTAATACCATGAATAATGTTGAAATCAACTTCATCACATGGTTGTTTCTGCATGCTAAATGTGCAAAGAACATTTTTCCATACTCACATTTTGCATTGATATTTGTTCCTTTGTTAAAATAAAGGGGAAAAAAAATTCTCAAAACAAAAAAAAATTCCTCAAATATTCTTGAAGCACAAGACACCAATTCAATCTTCTAAAAGCCTAAAAGGATACATAAAATGCTAGAATAATGTATGTTAAGTTGGAACATGGTAGGATGAAATACAATGGGATTGTATAGTTTTCCTACCTGAACAAATTCTCATGAAATTCATCATTATTGGAATTAAACATTAATTTCAGTAACTTCATCTTAAATTTTGCTATTTGATCAAATATTTTCAACTCTTTACAAATATTTGGATTAAGAAGGGGGTGATAAAAATAATAGTGTGCAAAATCAAAGCTAAATCCATTATGCCAAAACATGATTTTCATGATTACAAAAATATGATTATAGTTGAATCAAACCCGTTATTCATGCCAATGTTGTTATTGTTTATGCCATTATGGTATAAATGATGGGTCCTATTCAACTATGTAATTGTATGAATGAATTCAAGAAAGTCACATTATGGTGTACTAATGGGTGTCACTTTAAAGATAATTCAATTATGTCCAAAAAAATTTGCTTAAAGCCATTGATTTGTAGTAATGCCTTTTTCTAAAAATGGAACTAAATTAGTAATTAAAAATGTTACCAACTACTTACTAAGATTTCTAGATGATCTAATAGATCATACATTGCAACATTTGTAGGTTTTCAAAATCAATATGTAGGTTGTTGTCCATAAAAAAAAACCCCTAAAACGAATCATTATCTTGTTGTGTGGTTTTCATTTCTAAACTTGAACTTTAATAGTTGCAAGTTACACATCATCATTATTTGACAAGTTGCCACACATTATGGGTGTACACTTTTAAGTAAAAACATGTTTAGGTGCACCATTTTTGACATTTTAAAGAGTCCACATTTCACACTAAGTGAATTTCTTGTGATTATCATAATTATTAAACTATAAATCCTATACATATGCCAAAGCTTTCGACTCTTGCTAAATTATGCCCCAAAGTTTTCACCTTTTCTCCAAGTTACACCAAAGTTATCAAACCTTGTTCTAATTCGGCCAAAGTTTTTGACTTTTACCAACTTATGCCCCAAAGTTCTCACCTTTTCCCCAAGTTACACCAAAGTTATCAAATTTTGCCTTAATTATGCTATTGTTACCCAATTCTCTCCCCTTATGTTGATTCCATTATTTTTGCCAAACTTCTACCAATTTTTCTCACCTTTGCCCCACTCCTATCCCCAAGTTATCAACTTCTTAGCGCTTTTATGCCCCAACTTTCCACTTTTCCCAAACTTATGTTGAATTTTTTTACTTCTCCCCCCATTGTGCCAAACTTATCATGTTTTCCATACCTTTTGCCCAAGGTATCGACTTTTGCCCCAATTATGCCCCCATTATCAAATTCCTTTTGGTCACACCAAAGTTATGTATTTCTCCCAAACCTATCCTACCATTTTCCCATTGCTTTTCATCCCATCAAAACTATCATGTTTTTTCCTAGTTATGCCCATGTTATCCAATTTTCTTTGATTTATGCTTTGCTTATGAAATTTGCCCCAAGTTACACCACACGGGCCTCTCCCCTCCTCGCCCCCTTCTTCATGACACACGAAATGTTTTGTTCTTCCTATTTAATATCCTTTTTGCTTTTGGTCTAACCTTTTCATCTAATTATGAGTTCCTTTGTGTTTGATAGTTCTACTTGAGGTTTGTTAAATGTTGCGCTTAGAAGTTTTTGTTTTTACTAGTTAAAATTGGGATGCATTCACAAGTCCTATAACAACATGTTCAAGAATGGACATCCTTCCAATTATTCCACTAAAACTTGACATTTATGATTATGACAAATATGAAAAATGACCATTTCTAGTTGTATTGTCATATATGCCATGTTTTTGTGCCTACTTGTATTTTTATAACCATGGATATGACTACATGACTAAAAGTCTTCATGGATATGAATACATGACTAAAAATCTTCTTCATGAACACCATATAATTTTTTAATAATATACAATTTCAAACATTAAAAACTATTAAAACGGAAAAAAAACTAAAAGGTAAACATACATGCCTAGTAATCATATTATAAACTTGTACATGATCGAGCACATGCACATAATTATTACACAACTAATAATTAATACCTTATAATTTCTAGAACTTTTGCCTTATAGTTACTAATTATTTCATGTGAATTTTTGGATAGTGGTTAAACCAAATTTTGGGGCGGTTTTTCCCTTCAAAGAATTGAAAAAATATTGTAATTTGTGGTCGTTAGTATTTTCTCCATTAGTCACACACTTTAGTTAACTATCAAATGTGTAAAATTGGATCTTCATTATCATGATATTTAGGTAGTTGTATACACAAAACATTAGCAAGAAGTACTTCCATGATGGATGTAACATTCATCATTGACACGATAGGAATTGGTTGTGTGTTTAGTGGAATTCTAGTACTAATGTGTTCAAGACTTTGTGAAATACTTTAAACAATTCTTTTTCAAAAGGTTCATTGGTAACACTACTTTTGTTAGCTTCTTCTACCACTCCTTCTAGTTGTTTCAATATTTGTGGCCATCACTTTTTTGCTAGCCAATCCAACATTCCAAAAACATTCATAGTGATTTTTGGAATGTTAAACAATGTAGCTTCAAGTTTTACATTAGTAATTTCTTGCACTTTATTAGGTGATCCAAATTGTGTAGATTGTTGGGTATCTTCATTGGGTGAGCCAATTGGTTTTTCAACCATTGTTTGAACCATTGTTACTTCCACTCCTTCAATAGGTTTTAGTACTTGGTATGATGTGGTTGAATTAAATAAAGAATTGAGTCTTCTCCATGGCCTACTTGGTGAAATAATTTTTAAGTTGCAATAATAGCTTCTCTAACTTCTTCTTTATTTTATCTTCTCCAATCTTTCAATATATTATTTTCTTTTCTTTCTCTATTTTTATTCAACATAAATTCTAAACGATTTTTTTTCTTTTTTATCTACAACCATTCCTATTGTCACTTCCAATTTTTCAATTCCCATACAGATCTAGAATTATGACTATAGACCAAAATTCTTTTAATTCAATTGTTTCAAACATGTATACCTCATTCCCTCTTATTCTCATAATTTATCCAAAACCTATAACCATAGGTGCTTAGAACATATCGCTTGGCATCCATTTTTCTAATAACGCATTAATATTGGGTTTATCAAATTATCTTTTATCAAGGAATTGAATTGAATGATGTGTAGCAAAAATTTCCTTTATAAGAATTAATCTGATAATGCATACAATTTTTGATAACCATCTTTTATATTTTGTTAATTCAATGGCATCAATTATTAATAATCTATGTTGTATACACCACACTTCCATACCACCATGCAATTTCTTAATAATCAATTTTTTTATATTTTCAAGTAATGTTTTGACTTTTTAAAAAAAAATTCCCCATTCATTTAATTTTAATGCATTCCTTGGTGTACACAAATAATCCTAAAAATTCCAACCATAACTACAATTTATTTTTAATCTTTCTTGAACTTCTTTTATGGTTATAATCTCTTTCATCCATTCATCTTCTCTTTCAACATTACCATTTTTCATAATGTCCTTCATACACATTATTATAATAATCTAGAAGTAACACAAATTTTGTCATGTTTTGTTCATAATAAGTGAATAAATTTTGGCTAATACTTTTTTGGCCCCCAAAAAGTCATCTTATTCATTCCATTATGTTTTCTTTCAATTCTATAAACTCCATTAAGTCTGTGTATCCACAAGGTAATACCATATAAAGAATATGTATTAAGTAAATCAATTTGATCTGTTTCCACTTTCCTTTTTTCAATTTCCATTAATTTAAATGTAATGTGGAAAGATGTCACATGGTTTTGAAGAAATTACATCTTCATTCCTCAAATTTCTCTAATAATGAATTGAATTAATCCTTAGCATGGTCACCAAATTTTAACAATAAATTTTTGCATCACTCTAAATTCTTGTCTTACTCCATTAGCATAAATACCATGTAAATATACTAACTAAAACATCATTCAAATTTGGAGATTAATTCAATTAAAAATCCACATGCAATCTTAATCACAACTAAATGGAAGAGAAAACATCTATTCTATTCGATAAAACCATGTAGCTTTACAATGCCTTTCCCCTTTTCTTCCTCTCATCTCTCCTAAGCTTCTTATTCCCTTCTCAAGAACACATGTGAATATTCATACAATCCTCTTTCCTTTTTCCTAAGAAGATTTGTGTCAAGTCTACCTCTAATCTCTTAACTTTGCACCAATATGCCCTTTGGTAGTTTCAAGAAGTAGTTATAATTGTCTACAAGTCATGTCATCCTAGTTTTGCTACTTATTAATGTCATTTCAATTTTTGTTATCTCACCACGTATCAACCGACTTGCCATTCTACTATTATTGATGGCTTATCCTAGCTTGACAATTCTTAAGGTCTTGTTGGCACCTCCATCTAGTCTTGTATTCTCCATACTACTTCGTTGATATGCCTAAATATTTATTACCTTGCAATAAGTGGAAGCTTCTAGCTTCTACAATTCAATATTGCATTGGTAATATTCTTCATTCTTATCTTTATATGATTTTTTAGATGTTCTTTGTTGGACATGATGTAGCTTGGGGCTAAGAGGGAGACTATGCAATCAATTGAGCAAGACTTTCAAATGACTCCTATCAATACCATATCCTCTAGAAAACAAAAGAGATTTTTGCATGTTGCTAAGGTTTTTTTGGACTTAGAAACTTCTAAATCATGTGATGGGTTCCATATGGAAGAGGACCAATAGGCATAAGTAGACGGTGATGACTCATCCACTAGATGGTGTTTAATGATATCATTTCATTTTCTTGGAAATATGAAGTTCATCCTTTGCTTTCCTATGTCCATATTCTTGATTTCAATTTTGTTGAATGTTTTGGATTTTCAACATGTCTTTTGTTTACTTATCTTTTTTT
>Ga0209208_10013489_pt1 | contig 10201 bp, 8 predicted proteins | sample S1TSphfallax_3_FD_187694 | JGI IMG/M metagenome (GOLD analysis project Ga0209208, IMG submission 187694) | Host-associated microbial communities from peat moss isolated from Minnesota, USA - S1T2_Fd - Sphagnum fallax MG (SPAdes) (version 2) | ecosystem: Host-associated > Plants > Peat moss >... | reverse complement strand
TCTTTTTACATGCATGAGTGGTCGTCGTCCTCCCGTTCCATCATCTTCTTCATCCAGGGATGAGGAACTTGGATGACGGGACGGATGGATGGAAAGGATCGCCACCAATTCTTTTATATAGTTAGATGGTTGGATCATTTATGCTAGTTTAGTACCTTAGAATGCTAAACCTAGATTAGGCACCTAGCCTTAGCCTAAGCTACATGACCTACCTATTCACAATTTTCATCCACCTTGAGGTGGTAAGGCTTTTCATCCTTTAGTGATACTAGTGTAAGTGCTACTAAGTTCATCCCAAGTGGGTTTCCTCCTTTTGGTTTGTAAAACTCATGTTGCAAATTAAGTAATTTATGAAAAATATTTACTATGGTACAAGTTATACTCCACACTTTTATTACCTAGTTGGGAACTAGGAGTAGCAATGTTTTTGTTCAAATTTCTCATATAACACAAGTTGCAATCACACATAATAATTTTATGATCTAAACAAATTTGGCTTCAAAACAAAACATGAAAATATAATAATATTTAAGGACTTTTCTATATTTGGGCTATACGGTGAAACTTGAAATGGAATCTTGGTTATTCAGACCCAAAAAAAAAAAGGTTTTAATTTGGTGATTAATAACCCTAAAAAAAATTGGTGCTTAAAAGTTTTAATTTGGTGCTTGTCCAAAAAAATGGTCGCTTTTGTTGCCAAAATTTGCACTAAATTAAAAAAAAGAAAAAAAGTGAATAGTGGCGTTAAGTGTTGAACAACTATTCGGCTATCAAACTAGTTTATAACTAGGGTTGAGGTTAGGTCTAACGGTGGTTACAAAAACCGTATGTCCGAGTTGATTCATAACCAGGGGTGAGGTTAGGTCTAACGGTGGTTGCAAAAACCGTATGTTTGATTTTGGTTCATAACCAGGGGTGAGGTCAGGTCACGTCAGGTTAGGTTAGGTTAGGTTAGGTTAGGGCTTCTTGTTTCTCGTCATCCTCTTCTTCGTCTTCTTCCTTCGTGTACTTGCTTGGACGGATATGCAGTGGCGAGTTCTCGGGACGTGTTGATCGTGTCTTTACGGCAATTCCAATTTTAGATCAGCATCTGCATTGGACCGCGTACTTGCCAGATGTTCTTGGAGTTGTCAGCAATTAGTAGTATTTGGAATTCTTAGTTCTTACCTTGGAGAAAAATGCACTCAAAACGGCGCAAGCTGCTGGTATCAACAAGCGATAAGCTCGTGGTGAGTCAAGAGAGCGTCGGTCGAGTCATGCCGGATACTATCGGTGCTGTTCAGGCTAGGGTTTTGGCTGCTGGAGCTGGCTCTGCGGAAGTCGGGAATGAGATGATGATAGAGAGAGAGAATGGCCGTGAAGTTGGAGGTGCAGTAGTCATAGGTGGAAGTGGCCGTCGTCACGCGGTTGCTGCTGAGCACGGAATTGCCGAAGCTATGGAGAGCGAGAACGCTGCTGTAGAGAATGTTGCCGAGTTGCGGAAACATGAGAATGAAACTGTGGAAGTAGAAGAAGAGGAGGAGGAGGAGGAAGAAGAGGAAGAGGAAGAGGAAGAAGAAGAAGAAGAAGAAGGGGGAAATGACTTTCGTGACGAAGAGGACGACGAAAGTGTAGAGGAAGCCAGTGAAGAAGAAGAGGAGGAGGAGGAGGAGGAGGAGGAGGAGGAAGAGGAGGAGGAGGAGCACAAACAGGCGATCGAGAAGGCGTGGAAGCCTAATGGTCTGGTTACTGGACGGATCGTTTTGTCCTCGACGGGGCAGCCTGTGTTGATGGACGATGAAGGAGTGCAGGACGTAGGGGCCGGCATGGCGAATTCTATGGAGGGCAGCCGCAGTCGCAGCGAGGATGGGATTGGTGCAATAGGTGGGGCAACGAGGATCGAGGACACAGGGACAAGCCAGTGGAAAGAGGTTGATTTGATCGATTGGGAAGATCAAGAGCAGCCTCTGGGCCTCCAATCTGAGCAGGAACGAGATCATCATCATCATCATCATCATACTCCCGATGATGTTTTTAGGGTTGTATACACGGAAGTTGCAGACACAGAAGCGGAGAACAACGGGTTTCAAGCTCCTCCGAGTTTGATTGGTACCGCTGTGGTCACTGAAGAGAGTGGCGACGAGGACCGAGGAAACAACAATGAGAATCTAGAATCTGCAGTTCCTGTGGCAGAACAGGAGGTGGGCACTGACAGCGACTCAAGCATTACAGGGAAGGAAGGTGATGGCAACTCAAGTGCACCAACAGCTTACAGTCGCGCTTTTAGCAAAATCTTCAAGAGCAAGGCCCCTTCATCTGAACTGGTGAGTGAGAGCTTTGGGGCCACATCTCTTCAATTTATGGGGAAGTTTGTGTTGTTCCTACTATGGCTTCCTACTACTAGGGTTTGCACCAAACTCTTGTTTTGTGGTGCTGAAAAAGGTTCTGTACATCATCCACAGGGTCCTGTTCTGTCAGCACGACAATCGCTTGTAGCTCAGAAGCTTGATGCAGAGGCTGGTGAACATAAGAAAGATGCCAAGAAAGAGAAGAAAGAGGTATGTGGGTGCTGTTGACCAAAAAGATTCATAAGAGGAGACTGTGATTCTGACAAACTCCTGGCATGAGTGAAAACTTTTTTTGTGTGTGGCTCATGTTTGTCATAGTCAAGGAATCCAAGTTCTGATGTTTCAGTTAGTGTCTTCCCGTTTTGTAGCTTCTCATGGTGCTGCTGGTGTGTCAGTGAAACGATGGGCATTAACCTCTTTTTTATGCTGCAAATTGGGTTGTCTTCAGCTTCGTGAGAAGGCACATGTTCTTCCCCAGCCATACACTGACAACAAAGAGAAAGATCTTATGAAGCTTGCAACAAGGGGAGGTGCTGACTCCTGTCTTTTCGAATGCTCTGTTTGTTGTTTGTGGTTCTATTATGAAGGAATTTGGATGTGTTGTGTGTGGATTCTCAAGGCACTCTGTGAATTGATTGCTATGAGTATCGATACGCTACCTGCCCTAATACTTGTTGTGGTTTTGTGGGGTGGGTTAATATCCTTGGGTGAATGATGGGCTGTGGTGCTGTGATGGGAATCAGTTGTGAAGCTTTTTAATGCGGTAATGCTCCTGGTCTGTTACTCTCAGGATTGACAGCATAAAAATGTTTGTTGTTCAGACTCCTCAGATTCAGGTTATTTGGATGAGTCTGTGCCGCAGTTTACTTTTGCCCAAGGGAATTCTGTGTGTAGCAACATTGAAATGAAGTGCAATCTGGTTGTCTGAGCTTGGAAGTTGAATGTTTAGTGAACTGAATGTGGTGTATTTGGCGCAGGTGAGTAAAGCCCAAAAAGTTCAAACTGCAGCTGACAGTCGTGATGCCAAAGGTAATGTATTAGAAAACAAAGGTTAGATGCTTGCAAGCTGAAATGAATTGAAGCTTACCTCACAATCTTGTTGCAGCCTGAATGAGGATACTATTGACTTCTTTTATTGGCTATGGCTCTTGAAGTCTAGCTAACATCAAGACAGAGCCTTCCCATCTTTTCAGTAAATGTAACAGAAACTTGGGATGCACATGTTTCAAAATTGGTTTCCTGAAATCTTTAGCCGATTGTTACATACTTACCTCACATGCTGTTGGGAGCTAATGAAGCAAGTAGGGAGTAATGGCAGCTAATAAGTGTCATAGTGAAAGGTGACAGTCTGATATTTTGATCGGCACTCACAAGGTTATGCTGGTGCTCACTCATGTTGTGTTCTGTTTTGGTTTGCTGGAATTGTCATGAGTGTTATTGTTGATTCTCCTCTGCAATCCCGTACATATATGAGAAGTCTAAGTCAGATTTTTATCTAGACTGCTTGACAAAGATGCATGTTTTCTTAAAGACATTGTGAAGTGATCTGCACATCTGGAATTGCTCAGTTGATTCCCTCCCCCTTTTCTCTCTTTCTCCCTTTCACCACAGGCAGTACAACCATCAGTTAGTACTGCTTAGAAGATTCTAGTGTTTTGAGCAAAGATTAGTTGCTGGTCAGTATGTTGAATTGGCCATGGGGGATGCATTTGCTTGCAGTGATTGCGAAGCAGAGTAAGTCTGCCTTTTTGTCAGAGTTAAAGAGTCAAGGGCCTTCAAATGTTCAAGGTGCACTCACTACTGGGAAAGGCCGACCTTTGCAGCCAACAACAGCTCTCCAATTTGCAACCGTTGACTCTCATGTGAGTTCACCAAAAGCATTGAATTGTTTGGTTATGTATGCGTTATTTTGCAGGAAGTAATGGGAGAACTAAATTGTTGATTGTTCTTTACAGCAACGAGATTGCCCTCCTACTTCACAGTGGTCAGTTGTGCAAGAAGACTTCATGCTCGGAAGGGAGAAGCTGAAAGGGTGGGATCAGGTAAAGGTTGTTTTCCATCAAGAGCATAGGAAAATTGGCTTGGGACCTTGAAGCTTCAGCAACTGTTCTGGGTTAAACTAGCGATAAATCCTTGTTTAGTAGACTCAGTTTGTTAGGATGGATTAGACTGGTATTCAGGTGAGTTTCAAGTGATCAGATTGTTTTTGGGCTCAACTCTTCTTTCTAAGAAATCTGTTGGGTTCATTTCTTTGTAGTGATGATCCCAGCTCAAGGCCTCACGCAACTGACAGATAAATGAAATTTTTTGATCTCAGATAGATTTTACCTGAATCATGCTCCTGTTATGATCTACATTCTATGTAGACCTATAGGTTTGTTGATCACTACGTGGTTCTGCAGAATGAGGATTTTGGCACACTTGAAGGACAAAGTATGATTGGAAATCAAGTTGCTGATGGCCCTGGCGTTGATTTTAGTGATGATGAAGATGATGACAATTGATGAATGAAGTTTCAGCAATAGAGGTGAACATGCTCATATGTTGAAATGCTTTCTATGGATTAGTCTATAGTGCATAGTCACACCAAAAGTAAGGAAAGGGTGCCCACAGTTGTCTACTGGTGATGGTGGGTCTTTTGAGCTTGCCATTGACATGGTTGATAGGTTGCAATTAGTGTTCTTGAACTCCTATTCCATCAACTCAGGGCAGCAATTGGGTAGGGAGGAGAGCTGTGATATGGAGTCCAGTTCTGTGAGGAGATTCAGAACAGATTTTTGAGCTAATAAGTTTTTGTGGAGCTTCTTCTACTGAAGCCCTATGCTTGCAAATTTTTTTGGGGCAGTCTTTCAGTCTGAAGAGGACATATGTTCAATCGGTCGACTATCAGTTTAACTCCACCTTTTGTTGGACAGGCACAGGACTCCTCAGGATATTAGAAACTAGAGAAGATGCTTATTTGGTCCTTGCCAAAGTCTAGTCTCATCTTGTTGGGTTGTAATATGATAATCATTAGCATTTTGGAGGGGAAATCAGACAGTCCTTATCCTACTTTTGCTGGATCCATTGCTCGAGTCTTGAGGAGTAGCAGTTCTTTTAGTTACCTAGAAATACATTATGCCTCTTTTGGTCTATCTTAAACAAATGAGTTCTCACTACATGGAAGTCTTGGTCTTGTGCAAGCATGATGTCTTGATTTGTGTGTAATCTTAGTATGGACATGTGGAGGTGGTCAGGTATTAGATTTCCTTGGATTGATGGTGATCCAATTGAAAATTTTCATTCTTTCTTTCAACTGTTAATATTCGTGAATGAGAGAATCTTGCAGGTCTCATTGTTATATGCAGTCAGATTGAAATGGACAGTCTGGTGGCATGATTGGAAAAGCATCAGAAGGTAGCTACTGATCCTATTTTGTCTACTAGAACTCTATGCTTGAGATTATAGTTGAAGAGGAAAAGTAAGGAAGGTTCTCTCAGAAACCTGTTTGATGGAGAGGACAACTAGAGATGTTGGTGTTGGAGATTGCAGGGCGGAGTCTCTAAAATGAAGATGGTGGGCTTACTGAACAAACTACTTGATGGATTGAAGTAGTCAATAAACTGGGGCTGCATATGTATACTTTGGTGTTAAGAATGCTGTCTAGAGCCAAAAAATAGATGTGCAAGGTGAATGCAGCTCAGTAAAAGTTAGTGTCTGTGAAGCCCAGGGTTATGCTAACATAAGAAAGTCAAGAAGTGGTGGTGGGTGGGGAAGCAAGGATTCACTATGTGATCAACAGAAGGTGGTGACAAGTATGAAGAAGTCCAATGGTAACCTTCTCTGGTGGCATCATCAGGAGATACTTTGGTGGAGAGGAGGAAGGCAAGGAGTTTGCTGTTTAGTTTTACTGTCAATCAAGCTTCAAAGTCTCCTGCTTGCCATCATTGAAGCTACCACCTAAAATCTGGTTGTGGTGATCATTCAATATGCAAGAGCTCAAGCGTTCAGCCATCTTTGAAGCAACATTCTCTTCAGTGAGATGTTGGAGAAACATCTATCTATTGGGTGCAGTCCCTCCAGTAAATGGGCAAGGCTACTTTCTTAGCAGCTACAACATGTTTGGTGTGTTTTGAGAGGACTTGATTGGGGGAAAAATGTGGTCTACTCTGAACATATGAAGTTTGAGATTTGGTTTTTTTCAGATAATCCCCTTTTGAAACTCTAGGCAGTAGTGGTTCTGGGTCAAAACATCCCAGACTTAAAAACTGCTGGTGTTAATTCAGTGAATCTTTTGTTTTCAATGCCTGTATCTGACTGTTTTGGTAGAGAAGCTGTGCTATGTCCCACCAGTGTAGGTTAGAGTGCCAGCATGGTCCTGAACCTTGTAGCAGAGTGACCCTTCATTGATTCCTTTTGAAGGATCAGATAGTGAGCTGATGCAGGAGATGGTGGCTTTGAGTGTTATTGGTTGATTAGCAGGTGCAGATGCGGAACTTAGTGCCATTGCTAAGATCCACATGTACAGAGGATTTCATGAGGGGCACTACTTTATTCTGATAGCCAGGAAGGTGCATGGCACACCTGGGTGTGATATGGATTGGTTCATCAAAGAGTGTGCTTGTCTTTTTCACAATAGGCTATCAGAAAGTCATAGAAAGTCATTTATCGTTGTCTTTTTTGCATTCAATTTTTTAGGTCGTGCTTTGAATTCTCCTATAGAGAGGAAGATTGTGTTGGCAGGTGATGCTTGTTCTAAGCCTCCCACTACTATTAGATCTCATGATTTGCATGCAAGCAACATTAGAGGGCCCGTGGGTGAAATAGCTTCCTACCACGAAAGGGATTAGCTTTTCCATTTTCTTTTTTGGCTTCTTGCAAGCTATGTGTTTTTTGGCCTTTCTTTGACCTTCCCTTTTTGTCTCCCCTATAATGGTTTTGGACATCAATCTTTTATTGGATTTTTGTCTCATTTCCCTTTTGATATTAGACAAAAGAAGAAACAATTCAAAGACAACTTCAAAATCATCATCCATAAGATGTTTAGAGCTTATGAAATTTCAACTTCTTTCATCTCAAGGTATTGGTATGGTAGAGTCCAAAACATCATTAAATAATTAATGGCCATTAGATTAGTTCAAAATATAGGTAGTGACAATTGGAAATAAAGAGTCAACAATAGTTTGGGAAATATGCCATGACAGATGTGGTGGAATTTGACAAAAAGCTTGAATTGCAATTTGTTTATTTTAGCAAACGATAATTACCTTATGAAGTAACAAGACTTCATGGAACAAAATAATTCTATTTGCACCTACAACAATAAACATTAATTTTTTAAAAAAAATTTGAATTAAATTTTTTTTAATGAAAATTGACCAAAAAATTTAATAAAATTTATAATTTACCTTGTTTTAAATTGGAGTGTTAAACTTTTTTGGGCAAATTCCAAACTCCATTCAATCTTTGTTCCATTCTTGTCTTCATTTTCTAGGATTTTTGGGCCATGTTATACATTTTTGCAAATCAAATTGAACAACCTTAATGAACAAATGAATTTTTTGCAAAATCTTTCTTTTGTTATCCCATATTGGCATGTTTTGGAAAACACATGGATAAAGCAAGTACTTCAAAAACTCTCATTCAAACCCAAAATTTCACAACTAACTGCAACTTTAATGCCATTGTTCAAATTTGCCACTTTATTTTTAATGTAATTTATAAAAAAATTCATATTCATTTAACAATGCAATTAAATTCCTTGTTAAAGCTTGTCCTATAGTTTCATTTACTTCAAACAAACCTATTCTGATGTCCTTTGGTTACCAATCAGCTCCCAAGAAATTTATCACCAAAGCAAAAATGTCATGTATTCCCTTTGACATGTAAATGTTAAAACTTGCTAATGGGAAAATTATATTTAACAAATTTGAGGGAAAAAATTATGTTTTCATCCTTTCCACCAAACTAGGCAACACCTTTTGTGAAAAAACCTTTCTCAAAAGAAACACAACTTGTAGACATAAATGCATTGCAAAATGTTTCAATCATGTGTTTTTCACAAATTCAATAGGTAGGTGATTTTTGACAATCAAAAGGCCAAGGTTTTGCAATAATTGTTTTTGTTGTAAATCATCCTTTTTGAAAGGATCTTTTGTAGAAGTTTCCACACATACAATGAAAGAAAATTAGGGTTTGTAATCCTAGAAACTTTGGAAATCAAACAATAATCAAACCAATTTCCTTGTAGCAATAATACTAAATTGTTGATGTTCCTTCTTTAGAAGCATTGCTTCTCAACAACAAAAATTAACTTTAAGCAAAGTTGCAACTCGGTTATGTTCATCAAGTCACTTTTTAAATAGGTGAAGTTCCACAATTTCATAGCTTTACCACGAAAGGAACTTACTTGGTTTTATCTTGGAAACTTTTTAAAAACTTCAAGTGTTTTTTGTGGTGATTGGGTGCCTACCATATCCATTTTCTTTCTTTTTTATTTCACATTCATCCACATATGTGATTCACCTCTTTCTTCAAACTCTTGGCTTTCCTTGATAGTCTTTTACATCTTGCATTTTTTTTGCATAGAAAGTTTATAACCAATAGTTTTTCACCTTTTTTCACATATCCCTACTTATAGTTTATTCATTTTGTAATTTGAAAATATATGTCTTCCTAGATACAAGTGTCTTTCAATTATTTTCAGTATGTATAATACAAAATACAATAATTTTTTTATGATAATGGAAGTTACTTTTATTATAAATAAAGATAGTTTATTTTCATTTTTCTTTAAACATTCCCATTAAAAACTCATGTATTATTCTTATGCCAAATCATTGGCCAAGCCAATGTTTATTCTTTCCAATGGCATATAGTTATTTTAAAATATCCTATTATCACCTTTTCAAAATAAACAAACTTTTAGATCATGATTCTTTTGACATTGGGTTTACTTACACTTGGAATAATTTATTGTATAATGTTTAAAAATATTGGGTGTTAAAAAAAAAAATCCCCGTTCTATTAAGTGAAAAATGAATGAAAGGATCCTATTTAGACCAAAATGTTTATTTAAAATCAACATCTATAAAAAAATTAAATAAAAAAATACATAAATATCGAAATATTTTAAAAATAATAATCCACTTGAAAATATGGAATAAATATAAAAATTGGTCCTTCAACATTTTCGCAAGCCACCGAAACCCTATTACACATTATATTGGGAGTTCATTCAAAATTAATGAAAAAATTAGTCCAAGTGATCATTCTTGATATTATCATTGGTCATAACATTTTTTTTATCAACCTATACAAAAACCTATTCAAAATGACCTATCAAATTGTATATATATTCTTATACACCTTGCTTATACACCTCATTAGTTTTTTGGACCAACATTGTCATGACTTTTTGCCTTGGTTTGAAGCCTAAGGTTAGATGTATTATAATCACGTAGCTTGGGACTTAGGTTTCTGCAAAGCTTAAGTATCACTTCTCGTACCTTGATAAACATACCTTTAGTTAGGCTTGATTATTGTGATCAAGGCACAAGGTTGGAAAGGAGTCATGTCAAGTAACTTAGGTCAAGATTAGACTTGGCTTGAGTTCCTTACGAGGGGAATTATTAAATAAGTGCTTCCCAAATGAGGGTTTTGTCAATTAGGTTAGTTTAAGTCTTTTAACAAAGTAAGGGTTAAGGGTTTTTCTTGGACCCCTTTTAGACTTGCCAAGAACGTGTTGGAAATTTGGGGATGCCTAAATTAGCTTGAAGCAAAGTCCTATTACAAAAGTTGATAATTGATGGCCAAGGATCCAAATGAAAATAATTGCATTGAGGAAATAATTTTGAAATGTTATTGATGTGGCAAAATATTTGAATTTCTCAAAA
>Ga0209208_10013488_pt1 | contig 10202 bp, 8 predicted proteins | sample S1TSphfallax_3_FD_187694 | JGI IMG/M metagenome (GOLD analysis project Ga0209208, IMG submission 187694) | Host-associated microbial communities from peat moss isolated from Minnesota, USA - S1T2_Fd - Sphagnum fallax MG (SPAdes) (version 2) | ecosystem: Host-associated > Plants > Peat moss >... | reverse complement strand
ATCCAAGTTTTAGTTGATTATTTTTTTCCAACCCCACCGAAAAAACTAAAGCTGAGATTGTATATCGGTAGAACCTGGATCAATCAAACTATCTAGCCAATCAGAAACAGAGAGCAGTTTCAAAACATGATTTGAGTCGTTTTTTTAGACCTTTCTAAGATTCCTACACGGTTCTGAAAGCAATCTTCAGGTCATCCACTGGATGTACCTCTTTGGAGATTTCCGTGAAGGATACGGAATACCAAAAAAGTCTCACTGGTTTTAACCCTAGGATTGAGCCGAAGGCCAAGCTGAGGCCAAGATGCCCAACAAGATGCCAACCCTAAGCCAAAATGCTCAACAAAATTCTAACCCTAGGTCAAAATGCCCAGGCCAAAACATGATTTGGCTTATGCTCAAATTTTGAGGCTCAGGATCTAACATTACTACAAAACTCATTTATTTGGAACCCATGTTTTTGGGGGTATGGCTTAGGGTATTTCAAAATAGGCTTATGGACATTTGCCTTTGTGTTTTTACAAGACATTTGGCTTAGGGTGCTCATGGGATCCAGATTGTGAAGAGCTTTACAAATGCTGGAGCATTGAATAGAAGAATCAAAATTGTGAAAAGCTTTGTGAAGAACCTCTAACACTCGATAATGAGCTTCGTGGCAATCGTGGCAATCGTGGTTGGTGGTGGTAAAAAAGGCATCATCAGCTATTCGAAGAACTTGAGATGATGGGTGCTTGCAAATTCCCTACAATCATTCTTGTTGTTTTTTCACTAGCCATCATTCGTTGTTGCACCACCACTTTCCTTCTCCTAGTAGTAGAAGCTAGAGAAGCTCATCAAATGCCACAATGTTGTTTCCTATAATATCAAAACATGATCGTTGTTGCATGTAATGCAACATTATACCTAAAAGCTTGTAGCAGTGCTTTTTATTCTGACTCACATACCTTGGGTGCAACAACCCAAAAGCTAGCAGTGATTCTCATGAGTATTACATTAAAAGGGGGTTTTGACATAATGGCAGTAGCATTTCATGTCATCTAAGGAACTTTAGGGAATGTAAGCTTGATCTCCATCTTGCACAATGTTTTAAGGTCTTGGATCTCATAGTTTTCGATCTCCAAAATGTAGAAGAAACTTACACTACTGTACAACAAACACTTTAGCTTTCAAACATTCAAACATGGTTTAATGCAACTTTGAAATACCGCATAGATTGTTACTCACCACTATGTTCTTCATATCTTAGGCCTTATTGTCTTAAGATTGGAAAAACATCAAGGCCTAGGCCTTGAATTCATTATGTTTTAGGCCCTCAAACCTTATGGTCTTAGGCTCTTAAAGACATTTTGTCCTAGGACACCAAGTCCTATGGTGTGGAGGCTAGTGTCCCAAGGATTAGGTCATGGCCTTTTAACATGAAAAAATAATTTATTTGTCTTGGGGTTTAACCCTAGGACACATGAATTACTCTAGAAGAAATAAGGCCAATATGATTCTTTTAATATTCCATAAAAGGCCCACAAGCTAAAGGTCAATTAAAATGCTCTTATGAAGGCCCTTATAAGAAAATCTCCATTGGTGCAGAATGCATCACCTTACAAAAACATTTTTCACATCCAAGGTTATTTATTTTTTCCAACTCGCAACCATAAAACTAAAATTGGTATTACAAATAGTTGGAATCTCAATTTTTAAACATTGTTTTACATTTTGGGCTACATACTTGAACCATGTGTAGAAATCTAATGATTTATTTTTTTATTTGACAATTGAGAATATCAAAATTTAGTTCATTTTCATGATTTAAATTTTTTTTTTTCACTTTTTGACAAAATCACACCAATATAAAATAAGCTAGTAAGGATTGAGAACAAGACCATTTTGGGAATGAAGGTTGGGTATGAGGTGGGTATGGAATACAAAAAAACCATATTATTCTTATTTCCTAAAGTAATTCATGTTTCTTAGGGTTAAACCCCAAAACAAATAAATTATTTTGTTTCATCAAAGTGCTAAAACCTAACCCTTGAAACATTGGCCTCCACACCTTAAAACTGAATGTTTTAGAAAAAAATGTCTTCAAGAGCTTGGGACCATAAGGTTTAATTGCCTAAGGTAGAATGATTTCAAGGCCTAGGCCTTGATGATTTTCCAATCCTAAGACGAGAAGGCCTAGGATATGAATAATATATTGGGCCTAGGACTTTAAAATCTATGAAAATTGCATAAAATCAGACAAGACCGACTCATGAAACTTGTTGAGCTTGTCACCACCTCCCAATCCTACACCTATCTCTTCCCTAGCTTGGTTGCCAAAGAAACCTCTAGTTGGTTGCACAACAAGTTCCAATTCTAACCTTTTTTATTTTGTTTCTTATCGTAGCAAATGGTACTTTAGTATTCAAATTATAGTTGATAAAACTTCTTTGTGGAACACATCAAGGTCAAAATTCTACTAGGAGGATCGCACGCAATCAAGTGTTGTGTTTCATGAATATCATAAACAAATGATGGGTTTTAGTGTAAAACACCCCATGTAGGGATTAGGGATCCCAACATCTTATAGAAAAACAACAAGAGAGAAAATGTAAATAGTTTGCATTTCTCCATCCCACTATCAAACAACAATTTATGAATTTCATAGATTTGAGAACTATTATTGCAAAAACCTTGGGTTGAGAATTTTGAAAAGAAGAATTCAAAGGTGTATGTGATGATCTTTTGCCTTTTGAAGATTTTTGTTTTTTTACTTTAAGGTGGGTGCAAGCTTGATTAAAAGCTTTTTGGTTCTTGGGCCTCATTACAACAATGTGATGTGGAATTTTTCAACCTTTGTTACTTTAGGTGTAGTAGCCATCACAAATGTAAGCTCTAGCAACTTGATTATAGATCAATCAAAGTCAACCATAATCCCTATGAACATGTGGTTTGTTGCAACTCTCATGTAACTCAATTGTTTAATGTGATCACCATCATTTCCATCCTAATCTAATCTTCGACTCCTTCAACCCCTAAGCTTAGATCATTAAACATTTTTTCTCTCAAATTTTTCGAGTCTCTTTCTTTGTTTCTCTTAATTTTTTGTATGTATATTATCTGCATCATCATTGAAGAACAACAACCATGTGCAATTGTGGCAATGATAGGATGGTAATAGTAGTAGAAGGGTGGCAATTGCTTTTGTTGTGTTCCTCCCAACTACCACATTCATCTCCAAAATTGGTCTTATTCATTTACTTGTCCTTCTTTCCATAATATAAGAACCATTTCTTCTTGTTCTTCTTTTTCTTCTTCAAGGCTAAAGTTGGCTTCTTCACTTTTATTCCATCCTTCTCTCTTTCTCCCTTGGTTTGTGTTTTTTCTTTCATGTTGTGAAGCGTTTGATTTTTGTTGCATCATTTCTAATCCCATCCTCACACACTTAGGTGGCCCTAAGTTATTTATCTTATGCCCTAAGTTTGTCTTAAGTCCTAAATTTGTCTTAGGCCTTAGGCTAGTTGTCCTAAACCAAAAGGCCCATGAGCACCCTAAGCCAAACATCTTAGGCAAGAGGCCCAAGTCCTGTGAACACCTTAAGTCAAATGTTTTGTAAAAACACAAAACCCAAATGTCCTTAAGCCTACTTTGACATCACCTTAAGCCACAGACCCAAAAACATGGGTTCAAAATAAATGAATTTTGGCCTAGGTGTTAAACCCTGAGACACAAAATTTGAGCACAAGCCAAATCATGTTTTGGCTTGAGCATTTTGGCTTAACTTTTAAATATTCTTGAAACTTTTGACCTAGGGTAAGAATATTGTTGAGCATTTTGGCATATGGAATCTTTTTTGACATCTTGGCCTCAAGCTCACCATTTTGGCCTAGTCTTAGGGTTAAAATAATACAATTCCTTACGTATTCCCTAGGTGGGAGTTGAGCACATGACCTAAATTATCAATACCGCCCCTTTAGAAGTCCTTGCCAAACAAAAAGATTTAATGGAAACTATATGCAGGGAAAGGAGGCAACTTACGTTGTGCGAGGTTGAAATATTAATGATGGTAGGGTGCACTCCATGTAAGGTACAAAAACATTACATCGAATTTTTTATGTACAAATGGAAATTCACATCCCATGAGCCAAGAATGGAATTATGGTTATATTAATAAAATAGCCAATGAAAGGGAATTCATGATTACATAATAGCATTGAAACCTAGCTACATTATGGCTTTTGGGTCTTACTTTCGTTAAGTTATTTTTAAAAAATTTCCTAGGATCTAATTAATGGTGGTTTGTTGGTTTGACTATTCACAAACTCAACTCATGGCTAAAAGTAATATACATCACAAATTCCAATAATACATGAATCCTAAATGAAGTATTTATCAAGGAATAGATTGGGTAAATCCAATCCCACCTAGGAAATTGGGCAAGCCTAGTAACGTGAGTTGCCATTCAAGCACATTTTAATGGGTACATAATACCATAAAGGCCATACTTGTACATGACTCCAACCTAAAACAAGAATTGTTAAAAATATTTCAACTATAGGATAAAGTGTTAATTTTTTTATAATATTAGGTCAAAGTGCGCAAATAGTTTCTAACCTTAGGCAATATTTCAAAAATATATCCTAGCCTTAAGCCAATATGCATATGCAAAGTTAATTTTTTCTTAGGGTAAGCCCTTTTGGCCTAAAGTCTAACATTAAATTAATATATGTGTATTTTTTAAATGTGTATTTGCATGAAATACACATAAATTCTTGGTCCAATGGCTTGAAGTTATTACAATTTAACCCAAGGTCATTGTCTTAAAGGTGTAGGACATTTGTCTAATGGGTGTGAAACATTTTTCTTGGGAGTGCATGACATTTGGCTTAACCCATAAAAACCTAATCCTTTTGAAGGTGATGTTCGTTATCAAAAGAATATCATTTCTATTTTTTATGGATCTAAGCAAAAATTGAGAACTAACAAAAATGCACTATTAGTCAAAGAACATAACATGAATAACAAGTTATAAAAAAATCAATTTTTTTAGTAAATATATGAATAAGATCGGGCACCTTTAATGCACCAATATAAAGTGGTGTAGCTTTTGCCTGAAACTATGGCAAACTTTTGAAGGCTTGAAAAAAATAGTGTAATTAAACACCACCCATGCGATGAAACTTCATGATATATATGTGTGTGTTAATTATCTTATGTTTAATTTTCAAAAGGTCTAGGCTACATATGAATTGGATCCAACAATTTGAACAAATGAATGTTGATAAAATTTTATGTTTGAGAAAAAATAATTGTCGAGCAATTAGCCTTTTATTGGGAAAAAAACAACTATAGTTATAATAGAATTATTTGTAAAGTTAAAAAACACAAGGTTTCGGTACTAGGTTTAAGGAAAAGAGACGATGAACACAAAAAGACATGATGTGCATTTCTGAAAGGCAAAAAGAACAGGAACAAATTCAAAATTGCTCCTTAATTCAAGATCAAAAAAGTTCCCTCTTGTATCGTGTGTTTTTTTTTAATGATGCGAATGTGACTAAAGCAAATTTTTTGCAAGAAAGGTCCAAAACCCAACCAATTTGTGAGGAAGGTCTGAAATAAAACCAATTTGTGATAAAGGTCTAGAATAAAAATAGTTTGTGAAAAAGGTCTTAAGGTTTAACAATTTGTGAAAAAAGGTTTGCTTTAAGCTTTGAGCAAGTCATGAGCTTTGATTTTCGCAAGTGTTGTGGTCTTTGCGGTGAGCTTTCAACATTGTGGTTTGTGGTTCCAATAGTGAGTTGCAACTTAGCCAACAAGGAGCTTTGACAACAATTGCAACTTCAACAACAAAAAGCTTCGATAATGACCTTTAAGTCAACAACGTGGAGCTTCGTCTAAGGTCTCTATACTTAAATTTCTTTCCTCTTGCTCACAACCAAATGGTTTTCATTTCTAGATGATGGGAAGGTGATGATGTTTTTTTTGAAGTTTTAAATTGTGACCTAACTCTATGGGAGGCATTCCTCTTGTCTTCTTGGACTCTTTCTATATTCTACCACAAGTTTTGTGAATTAAATCACATCTACAATTGCATCCCTTTTGTTGCAACCTTTGAAGCTCATATTACACTTTAGGGTTCCAAATTCTTCCACCCTTAGTTCTCAAAACTTTTAGCAACTCTTCATCAGATCAATTATTGATGATGTTTGCCATCTTCTACCACCTTTCACATACAATGTTGTGGTTGCATACATTCTTCCATGCTTACACATGAACCCGTCCATGCTTTGGCATTTTCACTGAATAAATAAGGGGTGGTGTAAGGCAACGGGGGAAACAATTGCATGGAATGCTTTGGAACTTGTCAAAATCAATAATTAGGCTTACGAGAAATTTGTAGCCATGCGTGGTCTCAAGAGATGTTCTCTTCATGAGCAACTTCAAATTGAAATAAAGTACTTGAAAGATTTTTTAGAATGCTATAATACATTTGAATCCTTTGAAAATGTGGAATCATATGCAAATACAAATTTTTCGTCTTCTTCATTAGGGTTGTTAGTTTAACTTGTGCTATGCACATTTTGTTATTTGATTGAAATAGAAACTATAAAAGTTTTTTACTTTATGACTTGTTGGAATTGTTTTTCCTATTGAGGTCATGTTCATCGATTATGGTTGTTTGTTTTGACCCACTTAGCCCAAGGAACTAGTCATTCAACATATAAACCTAAATAGTCCAAAGATGTCATTTTATTGATCAAGGTGGGGTTGAAGGCTTTTTATTATTATCAAGGTCCAGGTTGTCCAACTAGTTGTTCAATTCCATCCAATCAGGTCATCATTTCATCTACCTACTTGTTTAAACACAATGCACCTAGTGTCTTAGTTGTTGCTCATAAATTCAACTTGGAAGCCATCTTATGTTTTTGCAATGTTCTTTTGTCGATTAATGGTAAGTATAAGGTTTTGTTTGATCAAGGTTGTTGAAATCTAGTTGGTTATTCATTTGAACCTCTTGAAGTCATAATGTCATCTAATTACTGACTTGAGCCTTGGGAGTTGGTTGTTCAACATATATCTTGGACACTCATCAAATGTTATGACAAAATAGATAGAGTTGAATATGCAATTAAGGTGCATGTAAAAGAGTGCCATATATTTATGGTTTAGGGTATTTTTTTCTAACTCAAATTTCTAATTTTTTCAACTTGATCAAATCTAAGTTTTGTAATTAAATATACAAGACATCCTTCCTAACTTTAAAATAGGTGGAAATTACTATTTAGCATGTGGGTTTCCAACAACTTTGAAGCACATGATAGGTAAAATTTGTTAAGTACTTTTATGATCAAGGTTATATTAAAAACCCAATCTATTTCAGAGTTTGAAGGATTTCTTTTTGTGCAACAGAAGTAGTCACAAACAAACCTTAAACCTATTTATAATTTGTTTAAGTAAGATTATGCCCTTCACCCACCCTAATGATGTTAGGGTTAACCATGCTTTCAATTGTCACATGGGACATCATGAAGTCCAATAGGCACACACATTGCTAACAAAATGGCAAACTCTCTTTTGAATACTAATTATGGCTAAATAATGGGCATTAGTTAGGCTTCAATTATCATTTGGAACAAACCCTAATAAAAATCATAATTCCATGAGGATAAGGTTTGTGTTTATGGATGTGGGGATTAGGGTTTTATTTGGTCAATGTCCAAGATATTGAAATATTGTTCATTTTAACCCAGTGAATTAACTATTCATATTATTCATTTGAATCCAATGAACTAAGGGAACTAATTGTTTGACATATAAATCCAAACTTCCAATAGTCATCAAATGGATATGTCATGATGGGTTTTTTTTTAATGAATGTGGGGATTAAGGTTTTGTTTGATCAATATCCAAGAAATCCAACCAATTGTTCACATCAAGTCACTTAGGTGATTATTTCATCTACTTACTATTTCGAACACAATGAACCCCATAAGTTAGCTATTGCTCATGAATTCAACTTGGACATTTATATCATGTTCTTCCATTGATGTTATTATGTTGACCAATGTGTTAAAATTAAATCAAGGTTTATTTGATCAAGGTTTAGGAGATCCATAACATTTATCATTTGAACTTAGTGAACTCACCATTTCATATAGTTGTTGCTTTGAACCCAATGAACCAAGGAGCTGGTTGTGCGACATTCAAATGTAGACAATCATTAACACAATTAGGTCATCATTTCATCTACTTACTTATTTGAACATAATACACATAATGAAAAGTTTTTATAGCTATTGTTGTTTTACTAATCTCTCGATTTCCAATAATTAATTATTGTTGACCACGTCCAATAGGAATCATAGAATCAATAGTAATAAGCCCTGTTTGCATAGGTTCATATATGGAACGTCTCGAAATAATACCAAGACTTGAGGATTCAATCAATCTAAATTTTGAAGCTAGGATTCAACCCTACCATCAATAGGTTGAGCCAATGCATTTACAATACGACCCAAATAAGCATCACTTATTGATATCTGAGCAATTTTACCCGTTGTTTTTACAAAACTGCCTTCTTGAATGGTCAAACCATCACCCATTAAAATGGCTTCGACATTATTTGATTCTAAATTCAAAGCAATGCCTATCATACTATCTTCAAATTCCACCAACTCACCCGCCATTACTTTGTCAAGACCATAAATACGTGCAATGCCATCTCTTACATGAAGTATGGTGCCAATATTAACAACCTTTCTTGATTGTATTGTTTTATATGTTTGCGGATAATATTGCTAATTTCGTCGGATCAAACATTTACCATCAACATCTGTTCATAATTTTTTGAAAAAAAAAACTAATGAAAGCTAATCAATTGTGTTTTCCATGGCTCTAAATAGGCCAATGTGATAATCAATCATGCGTGAATGTAGTTTGCCATTCAAACGATTGTTCAAAGCCTTTGAAGCTCTTTCTAATTTGAGGCAAAAAACTTGATGCTGAACTTGTTCAATTGCTCTTTGTTCTTCAAAGCAAATAGTAGCATTTTTAGAGCTTCTAATCATTTCAAATCATCATTAGCAACATGAATTAATTCTTGTTTTTCTCTCTCCATTTGAGAAAATCTATTCACCCGAATTTCATCTACTTTTACTTTTGCCCGTTGCAAGTAAATTTGAGCTTGTCTAAGCTTATCAGTAACTTCCTCATATCGTTTTTCCACATCACCAATTGTACTTAAATGGTATTTTACGATTATTTAATAAATTGTTCAACGAAAGTATTTTTTTTATCTAGCTTTTCTTAAGATTCAAAATCTCTTCCCAAATTGAACATGAATATTTCATTCAGCTTTCTCGCTCGGTTTTCCATGAAAAATAAACATATTTTGTTTTTATTGAACTTGTCCCTTTTGATTTATTTCCTCGTTACAAATAATTATTATCAATCCTTTTCTAAAAAAGGATTATAAGGGCTCTTATGACCAAAAACATTCATTCCTTTATTGCTAACAAGGTTATTTCCTTTGAATAACTTCACATTTTAAATATTAGGTTGTCAATTCAACACAAAAAACCAAAATTTGTTATTTCTAGGAGATAGTAACAATCTATTTACTATTTAATAAATAAATTTAAGAATCGTATTAATATGAGTGTCATATATCAAACTAATTTCCAATTATGTTTCTTCACACGTGTCATATGGAAACATTGGGGGGAAGAAAACCCCATAGGTGCTTAGACTTCAAGCAATTTAGCCTTAACCATTTATGAAGTATTCCCTAATCAACTATTCAAAAACTAATGAATATTTGTCAATTTTATGAAATGTTATAGTTGCTATAATTCTTCTCTTAGAAGTCATTTGTTGGGACTATACATTTTTTTATATCTTGAAATGTAGTTGGATTATCCCAACTATTCTACTAAAAAATACAACCCGCACACATTCCCTTTCTGAAGTAAACTAGTAGGCTAAGCACTACACCTAAATTAATTAAATTTGTTTCCAATAAGTTTTTGTTTAAGCCAAAATTTCTAGCAAGAGGCCAATACCCTGGAGTAATTCACTGAATTTATCATAATTAATATATTCTTCTCCTATCATTAAGTTATCTACGTTATACAGAGTTTTTCCCTCCTTTATTCAATCTTACTCGAATTGTTCGTCAATTTTAAATAGGAACTAACTCATTTAGTTTTGGGTTTGATACCCCCTCCACT
>Ga0209208_10013487_pt1 | contig 10202 bp, 15 predicted proteins | sample S1TSphfallax_3_FD_187694 | JGI IMG/M metagenome (GOLD analysis project Ga0209208, IMG submission 187694) | Host-associated microbial communities from peat moss isolated from Minnesota, USA - S1T2_Fd - Sphagnum fallax MG (SPAdes) (version 2) | ecosystem: Host-associated > Plants > Peat moss >... | reverse complement strand
ATGTGGGAGGCATAACCCATGTCAAAGGTGTATGATTGCTTGTGCAAAAATAATTATATGCCCATGTTAAGTCCATTCCAAGTGGGCCAAAAGCCATTTGAATTAATGTTGAACATATTCAACTCAAAATAATATTTGGAAGGGTGATCTCCCACCATAACCATACTGCAAAGGTATGCATGGACATATAGGCCACCCTTTTAAATAGGCAATACTTTAGTCCAAAAAAAGATTTTATACTTAGATCATCACGCTTGTTTTGTCAAGATCAATGTCAAAAAAAGAATTCTTTCATTTTGTACCTTACTCTAGTAGAGCCCCTTTAACATCCACTTCGAAGTTATACTTTCATCTTGCCATTCTTTGTTTTTCCTTCCATATCCCATACCCACAAGAAGAATCACTACAGCACCTCGCGGTAGACCACATTACAGGTGTAAACACCAGCAGGGGCCCCATTCAGAGCTGCCCTGCTGCCACCCTGGACCAACACCCGGACGCCCCGCCGTGAGCCGCACCGAGAGAAAGCCACATAAAGCTACATGTGGCAAAAAACAGGCTTGGGCAGGTACACCCCCACTGTCTGTAATGTCTGCCCCTGGGCCTTGTTGATAGTCATGGCAAATGCGGGCCGCAATGGGAACTGCCGCCAGCGAAGAGTAAAAGGCATCCTCTCCGTGTCAGAGGGAGTGATGCTGAGGCGGGGAATGAATACGCGCCTGCCCTTGTCCGGTCCTGTGGCAATCTCAACATCAATTATGTGCTGCATCAGCTTGACCACAATAAGGCGAGTGCCATTTGCAAGGCCGCCCGGCATATTTCGCAGCAAAATCACCGGGCAGCCTTCCTGCAAGGTCAAAGTGTGGGGTGGCACCCCTGACATGCTAAGGGAGTTTAGAAACTTAGTGGGGTAAACCCCTCTCTGTTCGCCTTGCACAACAGAATTAGCGTTGTGGTACGTGCGGCGCTATGCTGGTGTGCCGTCAGGTGTGGTGAGGTCAAACCGATTCATGATGGCGGTGTTGATGTTGTCAACGTCCTCGTTCAGAGGAGTTAAAATGGCCCTTTGAATGATGTGCTCATTGCGTGACTACGAGTCTGTGAAGTAGCCAAGGTCGCCATAAACTTCATCCACCAGGCTATCAATGGTGTCACCCTGGTAGCACATGTTTTCTGGGATCAAAACTACCTCCTCCCCAACCTCAGGAAAGACTTGCTCTATGCCCTCCCCAATGCGCTGCAAGTAGTCTGCCCAAGCTTGTTGTTGTTGGGCATCGGCCGCGACATTGGTTCCGCCATGTGCCAAAAGCCTTTGAACACGCATGTTTTCATGTAGTTGACGCACTTTAACACGGTGCCAAAGGACTACGGACCTCTTGAGACTAGCATCCACAATCTGGCCTCTCGTGCCTAGGGGAACCACAGGCAATATCTGCCTAAAATCACCTCCCATGACAACAACCTTGCCCCCAAAAAGCATGTCCTTTAAGGCAGGGTCAACAACACCCATAACATGTTGGAGCGTGCGATTCACAGCCTCAAACACATGCTTGTGGGCCATGGGTGCTTCATCCCACACAATGAGGCGTGCAACCCGAATCAAGGCCGTTTGTGGATTGTTCAGGGGAACATAGCAAGCAGAGGAGCCACAAAGGCCTGCTCAGGGAATTTTGAAACGTAAGTGAGCTGTGCAGCCGCCCTCCAAAAGTAGGGCTGCCATGCCAAAAAATGCCATCGACAACGCTATGTCACCAGTAAAGCGCACCCTGCTGAGTAGGCACCCGTAAAGGAAAGTCTTGCCAGCCCCTCCCAACCCATCAACAAAAAAGGTTTTGTCCACCAGCTTGGGGTCATGGACCGCGTCAATGACATTGTCGTAAATGGAGCGCTGGTGTTGATTTTGCAAAGGCACATCCCGAACAAGTTGTTGAGCTTGCCGCGTCACATTATACCTCGCTCGCTCCTCGGATACAGTGGCGTCCCCCGGGGCAACCAGCTGTGTAGGGATAGGCAACTCAAAATCTTATAGGGTTTTCCCCCCTTGGGCCTGCAACAGCTACTCCACTTCCTGCAAGCCCTGGTCAAGGATGGCCTGGTCCAACTGTCAGTTGGGCGTTACCTGCGCGATGCAATCGGGGGCGAGGGGGGGGGGGGTTATAATCGAGAAGGGCATAGTTATTCATGCTTATACCATCACAACCCAACGAAAGGGAGGCTTGCAATATACAATTCCTTTATGGAGGCCTTTTGGCCACTCACCTAGCATGCTTGGTGAAGGAAATCCTCTGTAAAGGCTCCCTTATGCTTGTCCCACAACCGCCCAGGATTGGTGACGTTGTTGTAAATTAGCAGGCTGCCAAAAACCTGCCGTAAGCTTCTGGGCAGTTGCACACCAGCAGCTTCTGAAAGGCACTAGTCCCATTCAGCATCATCTTGCAGTAAGCCACGTGCAAGGCAGGCAACTTTAAAAGTGGGGTGCACAACTGTGGTAAGCGTGTGGGGTCGGTGGGTAGTTCTGAGGTCCTCAAAGCATGTGGCCCCTGCAATGTGCGTAAGCAAAACTCGCAGATAATAACGTTCGCCCTCTGAGGGTTGCACAAAGTACATGCGCCCCACAGTTCCCAATGTGACATGATTGTTTTGGCCTGCACCCCGTCGCCCCGTTGCCCTTTTCCAAAGGTGCCACGCCTTTTTAGATTTGTTCCACACAGCGAATTCGGGATAATCGGGGTACAGTGTGGTCAGCGCAACAGGCAATGGCGGTGCAAGGTCGTTGTTGCGAGCCAAAGTGGCTGCAGTCGCGTATTCAAATTTGGCCTTTCGGTTAAAGTCACACCACCTAGTCAAAGTGGTGGAATTGTTGCACATCATGGCTTCCCCAACCGTGGTCCCCTTAGGAAAGTAAGTGGTCTGTTCATTAGGTAGATGAACAGTCAAGTGGTAAACATTGGGGTGCATGTCATGAAAGTCAAAGGCAAAAAGCCGATGGCAAGCTTCGCTGGCACTAACATACCACCCATCGAGATAATTTTGGACTTCATTCCGAGCGGCAAGCACATTGTTCCCATTGGCCCCACCTGCAGCCACCTGAGGCATTACAGCCAGCAGAGCCCAAGCTTCCGACTGCAACACTGCCAAAGCACGGTCATGACCCTTGTAAACATACTTGTAAAGGTATTTCACAACCGTGATGGAGCTACAGACCTCAACATTGATGTGGCACTGGTATCGCATGGTCAGGTAGGGGTTGTACGGGACGACCCAACGATTGTCAAAGACAAAGCTCGAGCTGCAAGGGGGAGGGGGCAATAGTTGTTAATCAGCTTGGCGTCCAAAGGACGCCACGTGATGATGATGTGAAGCATCTGGTTTTAAGTTGCTTTGGTCCCTTTCTCGCAGGTAGACTTAGACACAAACACTTATGGTCCAGTGCACATGAGAACAACTCACTCGCCAAATTTCCAACAGCTGCACTTACGTGGGGTGGGTGAAGGTCCTGCCATCATCCCGTCGCTGGTAGGTTGAGTAGCTGCCGGTGGAGTCTTCAATTTGGGGCTGGAAAGTCTTGGGATAACCCTTATTGTAAGCCCCATTCACCATGCAAGGACATGAGGGATGTATGGCCCCATAGGGCCCATGCAACATGCAAGATGTCACAATGTTGTAAAGCTCAGGGTGGGTGGATTTGTCTGGAAGCTTGGCACACACGATCCGGTCGTAATCGCTGGTGTCACGTGACTTGTCTTGGCTGCGTAGAATGATCAAAATGTGACCGTGTGGCAAGCCCTGCTTCTACCATTCTACCACATGGATGTCCGCCACTATAGTGCCCAAAACACCATTCTGCAAAAGGTCTTTGAGGAGGGCATTGAGCTTCATGTTGAACACCCTGGATGTCAAGTCAAAGCGGTTGTTGGCTTCCTCCCCAGGCCTCAGCTCATGCAGAATCTCTGGCTAATTCGGGTTGCAGGTCATGGTTATGAATAGGTCAGGTTTCCCAAACTTTCTGACCAAGGCCATGGAATCCTAGTAGAGCTGGTTCATGTGGTGGGGCTACCAGCAAAAGTGGCTGGAAGGACCACCATGCGCCCAAAGTTGATGCTATTAGCCTCGTCTTGCTGCATGGCATCTACCATTCCTTTATATTGGTCAGCACGCAGGGTGGTCTAGTTGAGGCGCACCCACCATAACCGCTGCCCTTCAACCTTGGAGTATTGGTCAACCACCCACTCTTGATATAGCCTCTTGCCATAAGTGAACGTGCTATCGGTGGGAGGGTTACAGTCATGCATGAAGTAAGCCGCATATTCCCTAGCAGTAACCTTGCGAGCGATGTGCCCTGTGGCAGTTCCTCTGCCTCGACCCCTACCCCTACCACGGCCCTTGCCCCTGCCCCTACCCCTGCCCCTACCTCCACCACGCCCAGGGTCCACTGCCGGATCCGCATCAGGCTGTTGCTCATCTTCAGATGGCTGCTGTTGCTTGTCCTCAGAGCTTAGCCCATCCACAATCGCAGGGGTAGCGCCAATAATATTTGGGTGTTAGTCAGGCTTTCCGTGTGGGTGGAACAGGACAAAATGCAGAGGGTCATTAGCAAAGTGGGCATCACTAATCCTCCATAACCCCCCGCCCCTAGCCCGCACCCTGATGTCTCGTGGATTGCTACCTTTAGGGTCATCATCGCCTGTGAGCAGGCACAAAAGGGAAGACAAATCAGACACAACCGGGACAGTTACTTGGATGATGGAAAGAACGTGCTATGGAGGAACGTAGCAATGAGGACAACCAACACCATAAAAAACAACACAAAATGGGGCACCAAAAAGCAGCCATGCAACCACCCCATTCACTCACTAGGCATCAGGCCGACCACCTCGCTGGATGTGGGGGCATTGTAGTGGCGGCGGTCAACGTTACCATCAACACGGATGACAATTTCATAGTTAGCCAGGTCTTGAGGGGGCAAATCCATGGCCTGCACAAAGCGCTGAACATAGACATTGCTCCCCAAAAGCATCTGTTGTAGCTCCTGTAAAGTGCGACGGTCTAGGTCTATGTTGCCCTGACCGACATCAGCAAAACGGGCAACAGCCTGAGCATCTGCATTGTCTATGATATACAGCTGGGCAAACTAATGGGGGTTCCCTTTAGGAGGTGCCAATGCCCCCAGCAAATGATGCACAACGCCCCTTATGGCAATCATGTTGACCCCATGTGCAAGTGACTGGATGTTAATGCCAGAGGAGGCCATCTACAAGGAGGATTTGTATTTCCGGACGTGCTTGCAAAAAGATACGGTGGCACAGGGGAGGCGTGCACTAGGGGCAGGCTTAGAAGTGAGCAGGTCCCACAATGGTTGAGGAGGAGGAATGGGGAAGAGGGCCTCACAGCTACAAGATCTGCCTTTAGCACAACAAAGGTCTGCGTGTCCCCGGGAAGCCTCATCAAGCCAAATCATAGCATGGCACTGCTGGCACTCAACTGTCCTACCCCCTATGTCAAGCACCGGAATAATGGCCTCATCAAATTCTAAAAGGGGGACGCAGGTTGTTGTGTGCAAATCTTGCTAACCGCGCGCCTGCTGGTGCCGCTCGCAGTCGCGGTCCCGCTACTATTATCGCTCCTGGTCTGTCAGTTGGGCACAGGCCTCCGCTTGCTACTCGTGATGGCGGCGGCGCTCTTGCTGCCGCTCTTGGTCTGTCAGCCGGGCATGGGCCTCTGCGTGTTACTTGCGGTCGCAGTCTTGTTGCTGCTACCGGGATGCGGTGGACATGCGGTCCAGATAGTTCCGCTGGCGATCAACGGCAAACAGCCTGTTCCTAGAGGCGACATTCACAGCAGCCACAGCGCCAACAGACACAACGTTTTGCAGGATGTGCATGAGGAGCTGCAGGGAGGTGAGTTGCACCGTCACCGATGGCTGAGCGGTGGCCTTGAATGGAATTTGATTTAGAATTTAATAAACTCCATGTTTGATTTTAAATTTAAACTTAATTTTCATATTTTAAAGTTGAGTTTTTTTGGGAGATTTGGATGACGCTTCCTTGGTTTAAAAAATAATTAGACTTAGATTAAGATTTGAATGGGAATGAATCCCTCCTCCCTCCCCCCCCCAACAAAAAAAAAACAACAAAAAACAAAAGGTTATCTTATGTTTTGTCATCTCTAATTGTGGTCCAGTGTGTGGTCTGTTTGTTGGAGTAGCAGTTGGAAAAGGCTATGAAATCCTTAACATGCCACTGTTGAAGTTTTTTTTGGTTTGATTATGGTGAAGGTATCGGTCCCTCTCAGCTTACTTGGGAGATGATGACTTATTCAGCTTTGATCTATCAAATGCAGAATTACGGACCAGGCTGGGCCATATGTCTAGAGTCCCTTGTTAGGTCTGCCTACTTGAAACTCACTACTTTATAGGCTTACATGGTTAGTCATTGCAATGATGTCTCGATTGGATTATTTATAAGATATGAGCAAACCTTGAAGCTTTACTGTTGTATTCAAGTAGATCATCTTCACCGTTGCAGCATAACTTCATGCTTTAATTGCTTATTTATGTAGTTCATTTGTTTGTAGGTCATATTTTCAATGGCAGATGAATACATCCCTGAGTATGTGGATAAAGCCAAACTCTTAAAGAGGTATGTACTTTGAACTCCAGACTGAAAGTCTTTGCCATGACTCACATAAATTTCCTCACATTTGAAGTTTGGATGATGCACTTTCCAGAAGAGGGGTTATATGAGCATACTTTCTTGAACCAAATCTTGACTATGTATGGGACATCAGATGTGACTGAATATTGTTGTATCCTTGCACTCTTTGATTTGAGAGAGCTAAAATGATGGAGAAGGATGTTGCCAATGAGGCAAAGCAGCATTCACCATGGGTCTCAGAACAAAGGGATGCTCAAGACTTGGGCCCTTCAATCAAAATAGTGTTTTCCAAAGAAAGTTCAGTGGAGTCTGCAGTGTCCCAAGGCCCTTAACCTTCTGAACAATGTACTCAATTCAGGCTCAGAGCTTATGGGTGGACCATTCTGACAAACTGTGCAGATTATGTGAGGCCATGGGTGGTGCAGAGAAGGTGGCCATCCCATGGGGAAATCACAGTTTGTCCAATCGTGTCCAAGAGACAGTTCACTGCATCATTGATTTCATCAAGAGAGAAGGACCTAAGGGGTGGGACGATCCTTGGGGTTGATGACCTTTCAGATACTTTCAGTTTATTGCTCACTAAGGAAAAAATGTTTGTTTGGAGTGCTGTGAGGATTGTTACATCTCGTTAATTTGAGCCTTGTAGGCTTGAAGAGATAAAAAGATATTCCATTTAGTTCTAAGCTCCTCAATAAAGAGCCCACTACGAACAAAAGTAGGGCCTAAAAAGATGGGGAGAAGTAGGGTGTTAACCTTCAATCCTATTATTAACTTGACATGTTTGTCTATTGTCTGAAATTTGAGAATTCTGACTGATATCCTTCATGTCTTGTATGTTTTTTGTGATAAACCGAGATAGGACATCTGATTGATACCCTTTGTTTCTTGTATGTTTTTGTGATCAAATTATGTTTTCATTGATCTTGATAAACCAAGATAGCATACTTGATTGATATGCTTTTTTTTGAAATTGTCAATAGCTCAATCTTTATTTGTGCTAGGGATTCATTATGGAGACCTGAAAAGAGACAATTTTTGTTTAATTTCTTTTTTGTTCAAATTTTGACAGACTTTTATTCATTTTGTAGACCCAAAAAGAAACAATATTTTTCTGATGTCTTTTGTGTTTAAATTTTGAGACTTTGATGTCATAAATGATGCAGCAACATAGCAATCTGGAATGGAAACCTGAGTTATGCATACCTTTTTCGTCTGCATCATCAGTCTGTTTGTCTTTCAGACACTCCACTTTTTGTTGAAGATTGTTCTTTTGGAGCAGTCATGCTTTGAGGGATATCATCGTGTCATTTTATTTTTGTTCTTTTCAAAAATTGAAAACAATTGTTGGGATGGGCTTCTTTGGATCCAGAAGAATCATAGAGATTACAGAAGTACAATGTGTTGCCATGTTGGGGTTTCACAAATTATGTTGCCATGTTGGGATTTCACAAATTATGTTGCCATGTTTTGGAGTTCACAAATTCTGTTTTCAGTGACAAAAAGAAAGGGTAAGGATGTACCTGTCTAAAACTTGAGAGCTAGCTTTGATTGGAGCACTTTCTTCCCGTTGTCTTGATCTGTCATGCGACTGTTGCTCTATGCCACTCTATGTAAACTTTAACACACATCATAGATACATGCATTCAAAGTGGGATCCACAAGAAGGCATTCTTATTTATGCTTTCATTTAGCTTGATGGTGAGTGCACACCAAGCCAAATGTCATGATCAAGTAGTTATTCCCATTGCCTCTGGAAATGTAGTTTTGATCACTAAGGGTTTTTAGCAGATTATTATAATCTTATTTACACCCAACTGTTAGGAACTGATGAACTCAGTGGGCAATAAATGATAGCTAGTGGGATTGGAGATCTGTCCAAGGTACTTACCACAACCTTCTCTGCTGCTTCACATATCTTTTCAACTTTTGATGCCCTTGATGTTGCACAAACTTTGCACAAATAAAAAAAAACGAAAGTTGAATTATTGATGTTGTTTTTGAGCTTCATTGTTCTTCAACACAAAAACAAAGTTTTGCAAAATCGTGAAAAGCTCGAATATCAGAAAAGTTCACCTCGGATTGATGTCGCATATTTTAGTTAGAAAATTGCGAAAACAAAGTGCTAACTGGAAATTATATCAGAAAGCTCTCGATCGTATTGCTGTTTCGAATTTCGTTTAGAATGGCGAAAACAATTGGTGGGCGGAGGATCATAGTTAAGAGCAGCGATCGCGACAATCTCTAATCTAGAACCACAACAGAATTGCGCGAAAACATTCAAGAGCGACATCATTGTTGTTGTTACCTTAGGTCCCGGAGGAAGCAATGTCTCCAACGTGGAGAATCTGCTAGTCATGTTGTCTCTTCGTTGTCATTTTCTTGCGATATGTTCAACTTGATCAATAGGCCGTTTCCATCGTGTAGGCGTCGTTGTTTCCGAGCGCTGTTGCTTCTTTTTGAACTGTTGTTGTACCTCTTCCAGGAACTCTTGCGCATTATGATCCCCAGTACCACCACCACCACCACGAACTTTATTACTACAAAAAGAGCTTTGAAATTCTGAGAGAGAAATGTGTTGGTCAAAGAAACAAAAATTTGACACACAAAAACCACACATAGACACGGGTCGCCCGCTATTTCACCGGCCTCTCCCTTCCCCCACCCCCAAAACCTATGTCACAGACACAGAGACTTACTGAATTAATATTACCCTTCTCACTTTTCAAATTGGGTGCAGAGTTTTTGAGCACAAAACTCTTGTGGGCAATTTGATGTCAAGATATGTTATGTTGTGGTTTAAGGTTTCTGTTTGGTTGCTTAACAAAGGTTTATGGATTGCAGGTGTTGGTGAAAGATTTGCTGAGGAAATTCCTCAGTGGAGTCATGACTGCATTACAGTAGTGGGCAATGTGAGCAGCAAAAGTGTGACAGAGCCAAAGGCCAAAGCTGCACTAGTGTGGATGCTTGGAGAGTATGCCTATGACATGCTTGATGCACCCTATGTTCTTGAGGGCTTTGTTGAGAATTGGGCTGAGGAAGAATCAGCCGAGGTACACCTCATATATAGTTTTCTCATGCTTGTCCCATTGCCTTGGCAAAAGATCTTATGAATTCTCTTGCATGTTAAGGTTCAACTCATGGTATAGTTGAGTGCACATATGGCAAGTGCGACTTGAGCTGTTGACAATTGTGACCAAAATCTTCTTCAAAAGGCCTCCTGAAATCATCAAAATGCTAGGGGCTGCTCTAGCGGCTGGCCTAGCAGATGCACATCAGGTATGTCACCTACCAGGTCCTGGATTACATTGAGTGGAACTTGAAGTCTTTCTCCTCACCAAATGCTTTGAGTATGATTTGTGTCATGATGTAATAAACTTATATTTGAACCAAACTAACAATGGGGTGTGAGGAAGTTCTAACTATTTTCTTGTTGGTCTCATTAGAGAAATGGCTAGTTTATGGCAGCAGCTATGCTAAGAATTAGAATTTTTTTTTGTTAGAGTAACTGAGTGCTATGTAGTGCTGCCAAATGAATGCCTACCACCATTG
>Ga0209208_10013486_pt1 | contig 10202 bp, 6 predicted proteins | sample S1TSphfallax_3_FD_187694 | JGI IMG/M metagenome (GOLD analysis project Ga0209208, IMG submission 187694) | Host-associated microbial communities from peat moss isolated from Minnesota, USA - S1T2_Fd - Sphagnum fallax MG (SPAdes) (version 2) | ecosystem: Host-associated > Plants > Peat moss >... | reverse complement strand
CAATGTATCCCTGGTCGTGGGCGAGTTCGCGCGAACCGGCTGGCTCGCCTATCCGCCGCTTTCGGAGCTGCAATTCTCCCCCGGCGTCGGCGTCGATTACTACCTCTGGGCGCTGCAGATTTCGGGTGTCGGCACGCTGCTCGCCGGCATCAATTTCATCACGACGATTCTCAAGCTGCGCGCGCCGGGCATGTCCCTGATGCGCATGCCGGTGTTCTGTTGGACTGCGCTGGCCTCGAACCTGCTGATCGTCGCGGCCTTCCCGATCCTGACCGCGACCTTCGCGATGCTGCTGCTCGACCGTTATCTCGGCATGCACTTCTTCACGAATGACGGCGGCGGCAATGCGATGTTGTACTTCAATCTCATCTGGGCTTGGGGCCACCCGGAAGTCTATATCTTGATCCTGCCCGCGTTCGGCATCTTCTCCGAAGTCATCGCGACCTTTGCCGGCAAACGCCTGTTCGGCTATCAGTCGATGGTCATGGCCACCATGGCGATATGCGTACTCTCGTTCATGGTCTGGCTGCATCATTTCTTCACGATGGGCGCGGGTGCGGATGTGAACGGCTTCTTTGGCATCATGACCATGATCATCGCCGTGCCCACCGGCGTCAAAATCTTCAACTGGTTGTTCACGCTCTTCCGCGGCCGCATCCGCTTCGAGGTGCCGGTCTTGTGGGCGCTCGGCTTCATGGTGACCTTCGTCGTCGGCGGCATGAGCGGCGTGCTGCTGGCGCTACCGCCTGCCGATTTCGTTCTGCACAACAGCCTGTTCCTGGTCGCGCATTTTCACAACGTGATCATCGGCGGTGTGGTGTTCGGCGTCATGGCCGGCTACCAATACTGGTTCCCGAAGGCCTTCGGCTTCACGCTCGACCGTCGCTGGGGTGTCATCAGTTTCTGGTGTTGGCTGATCGGCTTCTACGTCGCTTTCATGCCGCTCTACGTGCTTGGACTCATGGGCATGACACGGCGCATGCAGCACTACGCCGACAAGAGCTGGCAGCCCTATTTGATCGTGGCCGAATGCGGCGCGCTGATCATTCTCTGCGGCATCCTGGCGACGCTGATACAGCTCGTCGTCAGCATTCGCGCACGGGACCGCCATCGCGATCTCACCGGCGACCCCTGGAACGGCCGCACGTTGGAATGGTCCACCTCTTCCCCGCCCCCTCTCTACAATTTCGCGGTGTTGCCGAAGGTCGAGTCCTTGGACGCGTATTGGCAAACGAAACAGAGCTCCACGCCGCGCGCCACTCCGGAGTATGCGGATATCGAGCTGCCCCCGAACAGTGCCAACGGCTTCATCACCGCCCTCTTCGCCAGCATCACGGGCTTCGCGCTCGTGTGGCACATCTGGTGGATGGTGATCTTGGGCTTGGCTTGCGGCGCCCTGACGCTGTTCCTGTTCGGTTGGGTGGAGCGTCATGAGACGCTCATGACTCGCGCCGATTTGGAAGCCGTCGAGCGCGCGCGCATCGACCGCCTCGCCGTCTTCCGTCAGGGGGACCCCGCGTGACTGCGACGCTGACAAACGCGCGTGGCTCCGCCCGCGCCGCGGATGCGTCGCAAGTCGCCGACCCGCTGACCGGGGGGCCGGCCACCGTGGAAATCACCGTCGCGTACGGCTTTTGGATCTTCTTGCTCAGCGACATCGTGATGTTTTCGGCCGTGTTCGCCGCCTACGCGGTCTTGTCGTCCCGAACCGCGGGAGGTCCCAGCGGCCAGAGCCTGTTCGACCTGCGCAACGTCGGCATCGAGACGCTCAGCCTGCTGTTCTCGAGCTTCACCTGCGGCGTTGCGGTCCTTGCGGCGGAGAATCGTCGCATGGGCACGTTCTATGCGGGGATGGCGCTCACCTTCACGCTGGGCGCGGTTTTTCTCGGCATGGAAATCAGCGAGTTCGCGCGCATGATCGGCGCGGGCGCGGGGCCTTCGCGCAGCGCATTTCTGTCGGCGTTTTTCAGCTTGATCGGGCTGCATGGTGCGCACATCACCATCGGCCTGCTCTGGCTCTGCTTTCTCGTGGCGCAGACCTTGGTCAAAGGTCCGAAGCCCTTCGTACTTCGCCGGCTCGGCTGCTTCAGCTTGTTCTGGCACGCACTCGACATCGTCTGGGTCGCTTTACTGAGTCTCGTCTATTTGATGGGAGCCCGCTGATGGCCAAGCGCCTGCAACTTTATACGGCCGGACTCGCCTTTGCCTTGCTGCTCACCGGGGCATCGTTCCTCGTCGCGCAGAGCCAGCTGCTGTGGGGTCCCGGGATACCCGTAGGGCTCGCGGTGCTCGCGATTGCACAGATGGGCGTGCACCTGGTGTTCTTTCTGCAGATGAGCAGCGGCCCGGACAACGCCAATAATTCATTGGCGCTGGCCTTCGGCGTGCTGATCGTGACCCTGGTTGTCGGCGGCACGCTGTGGATCATGGCCCACCTCGATGCGAACATGACGCCCATGCGGACTCTCATGGAAATGAGCCGCTGATGAGCCCGAATCACCGAAGCCTGGGCGCGGAGCCAGCGCACGGCGCCAGGCTCAAGACGGCGGAATTTCTCGGAATGACATTTTGGTCATCGACCCCGCTCGCGACCAATCGCAGCGCAGCCTGTAGCCGTCGGCGGCGTACACTTCGGACCAGCCCTGGGTATGCTCGGCCATGTCGCCTTCGCGTTCCTCACGATTTGCCGGTCCGCCGTGACGCGAGAGGAAGTCGGCGATTCGATCTGCGCCATCGACGGAAGTAACGGCAGGAATTTGTGTCGCAGCCACCATCGCAATCTCCTTTGCGGGCGGCTCTCTTGCCCGCCGCCCAAGTTGCCCAGAGGACCTTAAGCGCCGCCGGTTTGCCCGTCCGTATGCCAACGCACAGACGCGGCGCCTCGAGACGTCGACACGCCGGCGCTCTAGCGATTAGCCATCGCGATATGATGGAAGCTATCCTCCAATGAGGCGTACCCCTGAATCGCGCGGGCAAGCATACGGAGCACAGCTGCTGAATGACCAAGCGAAGAGATGTCCCGGGAATCAAAGACTACGCCGGGCCGGCAGGCGGTTGGGGCGCCGTACGCGCGACCGCGAAAGCGGTGCGGGAACAAATGGAAGTGGCCCCCGCGTCCAGTTTGTTGTACCGCACGAACAAGCCGGATGGATTTGATTGTCCGGGCTGTGCCTGGCCAGACAAGGACCACACGTCCACTTTTCAATTCTGTGAGAACGGCGCCAAAGCCGTTACCTGGGAAGCCACGAAAAAGCGCGTGACCGCCGAGTTTTTCGCGAGTCATCCGGTGACGTCGCTATTGGCATGGAGCGACCACGATCTCGAGAACGAAGGGCGCCTCACGGAGCCGATGGCTTACGATCCGTCGTCCGACAGCTATCGACCGATTGGTTGGGAAGCGGCGTTCGCGCGCATCGGGGCGGTGATGCGTGCGCTGCCGGATCCGAACATGGCGGAATTTTACACGTCCGGGCGCGCGTCGAATGAAGCGGCGTTCCTGTTCCAGCTGCTCGGCCGACAATTCGGCACCAATAATTTTCCGGATTGCTCCAATATGTGCCATGAGGCCACGAGCGTCGGCCTGCCGACATCGATCGGTATCGGCAAAGGCACGGTATCGCTCGACGATTTCGATTGCTGCGAACTCATCATCTCCATCGGTCACAACCCCGGCACCAATCACCCCCGCATGATGGGAACCCTGCACGAGGTGTCACAGCGCGGCGTGCCGATCATCGTTCTCAATCCGCTGAAGGAATCGGCGTTGGAGAGATTCGCCGACCCGCAGAGTCCCGTGGAAATGGCGACGCTCGGTTCCACGCGCATCGCGTCCTCTTATTTTCAGGTGCGCGTCGGCGGTGATGCGGCAGCGCTCACCGGTGTGATGAAGTGTCTCATTGAAATGGACGACGCCGCAGGCCAAGGAAGCAAAGTCCTGGACCACGCTTTCATTGCGGAACACACACGAGGCTTCGACGCGTTGGCCGATCACTTACGTAAGGCTTCTTGGGCAGACATCGAGAAGTCCAGCGGGCTCGCGAAATCGCAATTGCATTCGATCGCGGTCGCGTATGCGAAATCGAACGCCACACTGATCAGCTACGGGATGGGCGTCACTCAGCACTGTAACGGCACGAGTAACACGCAGCAGATCGCCAATCTCTTGTTGTTGAGAGGCAACTTCGGCAAACCGGGCGCCGGTATTTGTCCGCTGCGCGGCCACTCCAATGTTCAGGGCGATCGCAGTGTCGGGATCACCGAAAAGCCAACCCCGGCACTGCTGCAGGGATTGGAGCGTACTTTTGGCTTCAAACCGCCGGCCGCACCCGGCCACGATTCGGTTGCGGCCATGCAGGCGATGCGCGAGGGCCGCTCGAAGGTACTCATTTGCCTCGGCGGGAACCTGGCCGTGGCCCTCCCGGATCCTGTTGAATGCGCGCATGCGCTGCGCGGCCTCGAACTTGCCGTCCATGTGGCAACCAAGCTCAATCGCTCACACCTGCTCGTCGGCAAGGAGGTCATCCTCCTGCCCTGCCTCGGTCGCACCGAAATCGACGTTCAAGCAAGCGGCCCCCAGGCCGTCACCGTCGAGGATTCGATGAGCATGGTGCACGCCTCACGCGGCCGCCTACCACCGGCCTCCGAGCGTTTGCGCTCGGAACCGGCAATCGTCGCCGGTATTGCGCAGGCCAGTTTACGGGACAGCCAGATTCCGTGGTTCGAGCTGATTGCGGATTACGATCGGATCCGCGATTGCATCGAAAAAATCTTTCCGGATTTCAAAGACTATAACCAGCGAATCCTCCATCCCGGCGGATTCCGCTTGCCCCTGCCGCCCACGGAGCGGGTATGGAAGACCTCTTCGGGCAAGGCCGAATTTCTGCTGGTCAACGAACGACCGGACAGCGCGGCGTTTGTCGAGGGCGGCGTGCTGGCGCTGACCAGTCTGCGCAGTCACGATCAATACAATACGACGATCTACGGCATGGATGATCGCTATCGCGGCGTATTTGGTCGCCGCGACGTAATTTTCATGAACGAGGACGACCTCGCCCTGTTCGGTCTCGAGCACGGGGACCGCGTCAACGTCGAGTCCACCTTGCCGGACGCACACGGTCGGCGACTCGAAGGGTACACAGTGATCGCATACGACATAGCAAGGGGCTCGATAGCCGCCTATTACCCGGAAGCGAACCGCCTGTTGCCCTTGACCTATCATGATCGGGAGAGCGGCACGCCATCCTACAAGTCCATCCCGGTCAAGATTACGCTTGCCCCGGAGAGTTGAGCGAGGCACCGCTGCGGGCACGGGCGTCGCCATGACCCGCATGGCGACCCCGACCACCGTTGCGCCAAAGCGCAGCGCTCAAGTCTTCGCGTGGTACGTAAACTTCTCGCCTGCTACCGAGGCGCCGCCCTCGAGGCCACCCTTCACGATCGTGAACACCACCATGCCGTTGTTGTAGGTACCAGCGACACTCGCGTTGTTTTGGCCGCCACTGGCGCTCGCCTGTGTGCCGCTCGTGTCCGCGCTGGCCGAGGCGCCTGCGGTGATCACCACCGCGCTCACGCCGGCGCCGAACTGAAAGTTGCCGGATTCGAAGGCGTTGAGCGCCTCTTGATCCTTGAAGAAGATGATCTCGCTGTACGCCTCGCCGCCCGCCTGAAATCCGACGCTTAACTGCGTCACGGCCGTCGTACCGATCGGTACACCGTGTGCGTAGACGCGGCCGTCGCCATGCGCGCCACCCACGATGAAACTGCCTTTGCCAACGGTCGGAAATACTGCGTAAGCGTAGCTGTTGTCGAAGAAGTCAGCGCTCTGCGTGGCGTTCTTATACAACGAAATTGTCTGCTTATAACTGGCGGCCTGCGCGGCTCCAGTTCCGAGAAGGAGCGCCGCGACAGCCGTCGCGATACGGGAGGAGGTGCTTTTCATGATGCAAGATCCTTGTGAGAATTTATGACCGGGTGTGTGAGTGTCGGCGCGCCAGAGGCGCTGGAGCATGGATGCGCGCCGATTTGCAATTGAGGCGCCAGCAATATAGGGGATCAGGCCGTGCGGTTCGGTGCGTTGGGCAACAATGCTCGGCCGAGACTCGCGATCGGCTCGGCACTCGGCAACGATGGGCGCGTTGGCGCGCTAGGCAGTAGGTCTGCTACCGCACATACAGGTGTCGCGAACTCCGCTAGCTTCGTCGCTCCACTACCCGATCTGGAAGCGGTCTTAACTGATGGCACAAAACTTCCTGGTCCGAGCAGTCGGTCTCGCAATCTGCCTATCGCTCGTTGCCTGCGGCGGCAAGAAGTCGGTGGCTCCTCCCCCCGCACCCGGTGTCGTCGTCTATACGGTCGTCGCGAAACCCCTCTCGCTCTACACGGAATTGCCGGGGCGCACGTCGTCGTTCCAAACAGCGGACGTGCGACCGCAGATCGACGGCATCATCGAGAAGCGCTTGTTCAAGGAGGGTAGCAACGTCAAAGCGTTCACCCCCCTCTATCAGATCGATCCCGCCGCGTACCGGGCGCTGTACGACAGCGGCCTTGCAAGCCTCGCCAATGCGCAGGCCAATCTCGTCACGGCGAATCTCTTGGTCGAACGCTATCGACCACTGGTCGCCATCAACGCGATCAGCAAACAGACGAACGATAACGCCATCGCGGTTGCCCTTCAGGCGGCAGCCACGGTCGCTTCCGCCAAAGCTGCGGTTCAGACCGCGCAGATCAACCTGACCCGGACCCGCATCACGGCGCCGATCACGGGTCGCATCGGGCGCTCGACGGTAACCGTGGGCGCGCTCGTGGCGGCGAGCCAAACCACCGCTCTGTCGACGATCCAACAAATGGATCCGATGTATGTGGATGTCACCGAGACGATCACGGAGCTGCTGCGCCTCAAACGCGAGTTCGCGCATGGATCCCTCAAGACGGGCGGCGCAGAACAAGTCACGGTCAAACTCGCTCTCGAGGACGGCAGCGCTTACCCGATCGACGGCAAACTGCAATTCTCAGACGTCACGGTTGATCAAACCACGGGCTCGGTGACCGTACGCGCGGTTTTCGCGAATCCCAACGCCGAGCTCTTGCCGGGCATGTATGTACGCGCCCGATTGGAAGAAGGCATTCGTGAACAGGCTTTGCTCGTTCCACAGCAAGGAGTCACCCACGATGCCCAGGGTAATCCCACCGCGCTGATCCTGGGCAACGATCAGAAGGTGGCACTGCGTCAATTGTCGGTGAATCGGGCAATCGGCGATCAGTGGCTCATCGACGGCGGCCTCCAGGTGGGCGATCGAGTGATCGTCGATGGCCTGCAGCGCGTCAAACCGGGCGGAACCGCGCAAGTCATGCCGGCGGCAGCGGTCGCGAAAGCGGACGCGGCGGGGCCGGCCGGCAACGGCAATAGTCCGTAAGCGCACCCCGCCCCAGCATCGCCGTCAACGCTCATGTCCAAGTTCTTCATCGACCATCCCATCTTTGCGTGGGTCATCGCGATCGCGATCATGCTGGGAGGCGGCCTGTCCATCCTCGCATTGCCGATCGCACAATATCCGAGCATCGCGCCAACCGCGATTTCGATCACCGCCAATTATCCGGGCGCCTCGGCGGACACGGTGGTCAACACGGTGACCCAGGTCATCGAAGAGCAGATGAAAGGAATCGATAAACTCGTCTACCTCTCCTCGACGAGCGACGCCACGGGGAGCTCCGTGATCACCTTGACGTTTGCCGAGGGCACGGATCCGGACATCGCCCAAGTCCAGGTCCAGAACAAGCTGCAACTCGCGACGCCCCTGCTCCCGGCCGAGGTACAGCAACAAGGCATCACGGTCGTCAAGGCCGTTTCAGATTTCCTGCTCGTGGTCGCCCTGGTCTCCAACGACGGCAGCATGTCGGGACAGGAGCTCGGCGACTACACGGCGTCCTATCTTCAGGACCCCATCAGCCGCGTGCCCGGGGTCGGCGATACGACCCTGTTCGGCTCACAACATGCGATCCGCGTCTGGCTGGACCCGGGAAAGTTGAATAGCTACCAACTCACGACCGGGGACGTCGTGGCAGCGATCACGGCGCAGAACATCCAGGTCGCGGCCGGACAGATCGGCGCACTACCCTCGGTCAAGGGTCAGCAACTCAACGTGACCGTCAATGCGCAGAGCAGACTCCAGAGCGCGGATCAGTTCCGCAAGATCCTGTTACGCACGGGCCAGGGCGCCGCGAGCGTCTATCTCAGCGATGTAGCGCGCGTCGAACTCGGCAGCGAGACCTACAACACCTCGGGCCGCTACAACGGCAAACCAGCGTCCGGGCTCGCCATCAAGCTGACATCGAACGCGAACGCCCTGAGCACTGCGACGGCCGTCAAGAAAGAGGTCGCTCTGCTTAGCGGGAATTTCCCAGCCGGCGTCACGGCGGTGTTTCCTTACGACACCACGCCGTTCGTGACGACCTCGATCACCGAAGTCGTCAAGACCTTGTTCGAGGCGATCGCGCTCGTGTTCGTGGTCATGTATCTGTTTCTGCAGAGCTTTCGAGCGACCTTGATTCCGACGATCGCCGTACCCGTCGTCTTGTTGGGCACGCTTGGCGTGCTCAACCTGGTCGGCTATTCGATCAATACGCTATCGATGCTTGCGCTCGTGCTCGCGATCGGTTTGCTGGTCGATGATGCGATCGTCGTGGTCGAGAGTGTCGAGCGCATCATGGAGGAAGGTGCCTCGCCCCGCGACGCGGCGATCAAGTCCATGCAACAGATTACGAGCGCCTTGGTCGGCATCGGTCTCGTGTTGTCCGCGGTCTTCGGCCCAATGGGCTTTTACGGAGGTGCCTCGGGGGTCATCTACAGGCAGTTCTCGGTGACCATCGTTGCAGCCATGTTGCTATCGGTATTCGTCGCAATCGTACTTACCCCCGCTCTTTGCGCCACCCTGCTCAAGGCCGGCCCGAAGGTCGACCATGCAAAGCAGAAGGGTTTCTTCGGGTGGTTCAACCGGCTCTTCGATCGTGCCAACTTGGGCTATCAAAGCACGATCTCACGATTACTGAAGCTTCCGTGGGTCTGCGCGTCGGTATTTGCGGTGATCGTCGCAATCGTCGTTGTGTTGTTCTTACGCCTGCCGACCGGGTTTCTGCCGGACGAGGACCAGGGAATCATGTTCGTGCAAGTGCAGCTTCCGGTCGGCGCGACCGAGGTGCGAGCGGACGCCGTCATCAAGAAAGTCGAAGACTACTTTCATACCACCGAAAAGGACTACGTCGAGGACACTTTCATGGTCGCCGGCTTCAGCTTCAGCGGTAACGGCCAAAATGCCGCGCTCGGTTTCATCAAGCTGAAACCTTGGGGCGACCGCGGCGGCAAGGCCGCGGCCGTACAGGGCATCATCGCTCGTGCCACGACGGAGTTCGCCAAGATCAGCGACGCGCAGGTCTTCGTGTTCGGACCGCCCGCCGTGATCGAACTCGGCAATGCGACCGGCTTCGACTTCTTCCTCGAGGACCACGGCAACGGGGGACATGCCAAATTATTGGAGGCTCGCAATCAGCTGCTCGGGCTCGCCGCGAAGAACCCGCAACTCACCAAGGTCCGACCCAATGGCGAGGAGGACACGCCACAATTACAGGTCGAGATCGATCAACCGAAAGCCGAAGCCGAGGGGCTCGCGCTCTCGGATATCGACGACACTCTGGGGACCGCGTGGGGCAGCACCTACGTCAACCAATTCGTCGACAAAGACCGGGTCAAGAAGGTCTTTGTTCAGGGCGATGCGCCGTTTCGCATGTTGCCGACCGACTTGAACAAATGGTATGTCCGCAATTCCACGGGTGGGATGGTCTCGTTCGCCGCTTTCTCGACGTCTCACTGGACTTTCGGCTCACCGCGTCTCGAACGCTACAACAGCACGCCCGCAGTCGAGATTCTCGGCGAACCCGCACCCGGTCAGAGTTCCGGCGGTTCCCTGAAACTCATCACCAGCTTGGTCAAGCAATTGCCGGCAGAGTATGGCATCGAGTGGACGGGACTTTCCTATCAGGAACTGCTCGCGGGCTCGCAGAACCTGCAGCTCTATGCGATGTCGCTGATCGTCGTTTTCCTGTGCCTCGCCGCACTCTATGAAAGTTGGGCGATACCGCTCGCCGTTCTATTGGTCGTGCCCTTAGGGGTCCTCGGTGCACTGGCTGCGACGAGCTTGCGGAGTCTGGAT
>Ga0209208_10013485_pt1 | contig 10204 bp, 10 predicted proteins | sample S1TSphfallax_3_FD_187694 | JGI IMG/M metagenome (GOLD analysis project Ga0209208, IMG submission 187694) | Host-associated microbial communities from peat moss isolated from Minnesota, USA - S1T2_Fd - Sphagnum fallax MG (SPAdes) (version 2) | ecosystem: Host-associated > Plants > Peat moss >... | reverse complement strand
GAGCGGGCAGCTCGGCGGCGACGAACGCGCCGAACACGACCGCCATGATGAGGCCAGCGCCCGTGATCACTGGTGCGACGGCCGCCAGCCCCTCGATCGTCGCGCGGTCGTTGTCCCCGTGCAGCAGATACTCTCGTCGGATGCGAAACAGCAGGAACAATTCATAATCCATCGACAGACCGAAACTCAAACAAAAGATCATCAGCGGCACTTCGAGCGCGATGGCCGCAAAAGACCCCTCGAGTCCGATGAGCCCGTGCAGCCAGCCGAATTGGAATATCGCGACGACCATCCCGTAGCCGGCGGCGATCGCGAGCAGATTGGCGACGACCGCCTTGATCGGCAGCAAGTACGAGCGAAACGCGGCGTACAACAAGACCAAGGTCGCGAGCACGACGAAGCCGACGACTTTCGGCAGGCTCTTGCGCATATAGGCATCGAAATCGTTGTAGTAGGCCGGTGAACCACCCACCGTCGCCGTCAGGCCGGGGCCGGGATTCATCACCGCGACGTCGCGCGCGAGTGCCTGCGCCAGCGAAACCGTGGCCGAGTCGCCCGGTGTCGCTTCGATCAGCGCCGTCTGGCCATCACGGCTGAGATAGGCTCGTGCCTGACCCGGCTGCAGATCGGGGGACGAGGGTGCCACGACCGCGGCAATACGCGGATCGCGGCCGAGGCGGTCGACGAAGGCGCGTACCCGCACGAGGTTCTCGGCCGAGAGTATCGGGCTGCCATTGTTGCTGCGAAGGAGGATCCGCAGCGTGAGGCCCGCGTTCTTGCGTTGGATCGAATCGAGGATATGAGCCCCGACACGCGACTCGAGGCCCGCCGGCAGGGACCAGGGTTCGTTGCTCGCGCCGCTATGCGCGCCGAGCACCGGTGCGGCCAAGAGCAGGACGATTCCACCGGCCAGACCGAGGCTCAGCACGGGCCGTGCGACCGTCCACCGTGCGATGCGGTGCCAGCGGTTTTCGCCGAGCGGTGCGCCGCGATGCCAGGGCGTGGGGATCGCCCAGCGCTCGATCCGGGAACCGATGAGGGCGAGACACGCGGGCAGTAGGGTCAAGGCGGCAAAAACCGACACGAGCACGACCAACGCTCCGCCGATCCCGACGCTGCGCGTCTCGAGCAGGGGGCTGAACAGCAGCCCCAGCAGGCCGATCGCGACCGTCGTACCCGACCAGCAAATCGTCGCCCCGGCCTCGGCGACCGTGGCGGCGACGGCTTCGGCAAGCGGCTGGCTATGCAGCCGCTCGCGAAAGTCCTTGACCATGAGCAGCGAATAATCGATCCCAACGGCCAGTCCTATCATGGTCACGACGTTGCCGAGCAGATTCGAGACTGGCATCAGGTGGGCGAGCAAGAAAGCCAGGCCGAGCGACACGGTCGTCGTCGCGAGGCCCATCAGAAAAGGCAGCACCGCTGCGGCGACGGTGCCGAAGGCGATGAGCAGGATGATCAAGGTCAGAGGCAGGGCGCGCTTTTCCGCATGGTCGCCGCCTTGCGCGCTCGAACTGTTCACGTCGTAATCGACGGCCGCATCGCCGGTCAGCGCCATGTGCGCATCCGGATCGAGTGTCAATAGGCGTGCGCGCAAGGGCTCGAGGGCGGCGCGCACGACGGGCACCGCCGCTTGGGCTTCGGGAGCCGCCTTGTCGCGCAGTGAAATCAGCAACATCATGGCATGGCCGTCCGCGGAGCGCGCGCGCGGGTCCAGGTAGGGTTCCGCGCCCACTTGCGCCACCTGCGCCAAGGCGCGCAGACAATCGGTCACCGACTTCAACCAATCGCGCAGAGACGGATCGGCCGGCGTCAACCGCGGGCTGTCGATCGCGACGATGAGCGGATCGAGGAAGGGCGCGTCGAAGTCGGCGCTCAAGGCGTCGCTGACCGACTTCGAGGCGCTGCCGGCGAGTCCGGTGTATCCGCCTCGCGCTGCTTGGGGAAAGAAATGCGCCCCCCAGGCGCCGAGCGCGATTGCCAGCGCCCAGATGCCGAGCAAACGCAGCGGATGGGCCGCGACGAAGGCGCCGAGGCGATGGAATTGGGCATTCATGGTAGGGGCCCGCGACTTATAATCCGGTGGCTCAAAAACCTCAAAGGATACCGCTTTTGTTCCAGCAACTCGTGCCCTTGCGTGAAGATGCGATTCTCGGTCTGATGGCCATGTTCCGCGCCGACCGTTCGGCCGACAAGGTCGACCTCGGTGTGGGCGTTTTCCGGGATCTCAGCGGCAACACGCCGGTGCTCGAGTCCGTGCGCCGCGCCGAGCAATTGGTGCTCAGCGCGCAGACGACGAAGACCTACGTCGCGCCTGCGGGTCGCGCCGAATTCAACGAGGCGGTCGGCGAACTCGTGCTCGGAGCCGCGCACCCAGCAGCCACGGGAAACCGCGTTCGCATCGTCCAGGCGCCGGGCGGCTGCGGTGCCCTGCGACTCGGAGCGGAATTGATCAAGACGGCGCGTCCACAGGCCGTGATCCACCTCAGCGACCCCACCTGGGGCAATCATGCGCCGCTGCTCGGCAATTGCGGCCTGGGGCTCGCCACCTATCCCTACTATGACCCCGCAGCGCATCAACTGCAGTTCACGCAGATGCTCGCAAGCTTGGAGCTCGCGGCACCGGGCGACGTCGTGCTGCTGCATGCTTGCTGCCACAATCCGACCGGCGCGGACTTGGATCTCGCGCAGTGGCGTTCGCTGACCGACGTGCTGCAGCGGCGGCGCTTGCTGCCGTTTCTGGACCTTGCGTATCAGGGCTTCGGCGCGGGTCTGGAAGCGGATGTGGCGGGACTGCGTCATATGACCTCAATGCTGCCCGAGTCGCTCATTGCGGTGTCGTTCTCGAAGAATCTGGGCGTCTATCGTGAACGGCTGGGCGCCTTGATCGTAGTCGGCGAGTCATCGCCCCAGGCCGATGCCATCCGCAGCCACGTACTGCAGATTGCCCGAGGCATCTACTCGATGCCGCCGGATCACGCCGCCGCAATCGCGGCGCAAATTTTCAACAGTGCGGAGCTGCGGGCGGCCTGGATCAGGGAATTGGAGGCCATGCGGAGCCGCATCACGGGGATGCGTGAACACCTGGCAACCGCCTTGAACGAACGCACCGGCACCTCGGATTTCGACTTTCTGCGGCATCAACAGGGCATGTTCTCGCAGATCGGTTGCAGCGCGGAGGCGGTTGCCCGGCTGCGCGAGCGTCACCACATTTACATGTTGACCGACAGCCGCATGAATATCGCCGGACTGATGCCGGACAATGTTGCTTATGTCGCCGCGTCGATCGCGGCGGTGCTCGCGGGCTGACCGGCGGTGGCGCCGCGCTGGTCGGCTCCCGCGCTGATCAGCTGCCGAGCGCGCTGCGCAGGGCGCTGACCTCGGTCGCGAAATCCTTGAGAATGGTTTCGACTCGCGACTGGAACAGACCGAGGCGGGCCGTCGCGGGCAGTCCTTGCAGCGCGACCTGCAGCCCGGCCGGGTCCTCGGCAAACGAGGCCATCAGAATCGCGACCGCGATGATGTCGCTGAGATCGGGAAATTCGACCTCGGTCCGGCCCAGATCGTTTTGCAACGCGACCGCCTGCACCATGGGTTCCGAAAATTCCCAGTTCTCGAGGATCGCCTTGCCGATTTCGGCATGCCACTGCTCGATGATCTGATTGAGCGTATCCCGATCGCTGAACAGCTCCGGGTGGCCGGCCGACCGGGTCAGCACGTATAGCTTGCCGATGCCGTGCATCATGCCGGTGAGCATTGCCTCGTCGGGGTTGATCTTCGTGCAGCTGCGTGCGACGACGTAGGCAAACGCCGCGACCAAGGTACTATGCTGCCAGAGACTGTCGAGATGGTCCTTGACGCTCACGAGCTTGGCGTTGGTGCGAATCTGCGCCATCGCGAACGACATCGAGGCGCTGCGGACCATGTTGTAGCCCATGCGGTTGATGGCGGTGCGCAGTTCCGTGATGGGTTTGCCGGTGGTGTTCAAGGATGCGGAATTCGCGATGCGCAGCAGTCGGCCGGCGAGGGCCGGCTCCGACCCGACGATGCGTACGACCTGGTCCAGCGTGGTCTTGGGGTCCGAGAGGACGCGCCGCACCCGGATCACGATCTCGGGAAAAGAGGGCAAATCGACCCGACCGGCCGATAACTCGGCGGCCAGCGAGCGAACGAAGCCGAAGGCGATTTCCGAGGTCGATTGCGGTTGCGCGGTGCTCAAAGTGTCCCTCATGGCGTCACGGCGCTCAGCGCCTCAACCCTGCGGAGTCGACCAAGAGCCGAAATACTTGAGTTTCCGTGGCCTGCAGTGTGAAGAGCAGCCCCGAATCAGGGCTTGGGAAACGTCGGGGGCCGGCTGCGGAACCGCTGCCGGACTTCGCCATGACGTGAGCGCTCACTGAAATGGCCGCGTGCGTAGCCCGCGACGACCTTGCGCCAGAAGGCGACCGACCCCGGATTGCGCTGGTATTCGACCACTTCCCAATCACCGGAGAAGCGATCGAAAATCAGGGTCGCGGCATGCCGCCCGATCCCAGCTCGGCGGTAGGGCTTGCGGACAAAAAACTCTGACATGCAATAGTCGACCGCCGGCTCGCCGGCGGCGGGGATGCGCGGCCGTGTGACCAGCGCAAAGCCGACGGCTTCGGGACCTTTGACGATCAGCAAAGGGTGAGCGTGGTCATTGGCGAACCAATTCGCGAAAATCTCGTCTTGCTGAGGGGCGCCGGCACCCAAGCCGAGAAAAATTCCCGTATTGAGATCGGAGAGCGCGTCGAGGTACTCACCGTAAACCTCTTGGATCCACGCTCGATCGCGTCGCGACCGTTTGCAGTCACGAATGCTGACTGGCATAAGTCACTCGACTTCCATGTAGGCGAGAAAAAAGCATAGCCCGGACGAACGCTCCTGATGGTGCGTCCGCCCGGGCTAGGACGATCGACTATCGAAGCGTATTACGGCTTCGCAGCAGACGCCGCCGACGAGGCAGCATCAGCGGCAGCGCTGGCAGCGCTCGCATCGCTAGCAGCAGCAGACGCCGCCGAATCCGCAGCCGAGGCTGCCGGAGGAGTCGCGTCCGCGGCCGGAGCCGGAGGAGCTTCGGTCTTGCTGCCGCAGGCACTCAGCACGAATGCAGCGACAAAAGCGCTTAGAGCAAGTTTGGTCTTCATCTATCGATACCCCGAAAATATTTAATGATAAAACGATGTACGCACAGGTGTTCTTGAGTCAGGCCCAAGAGTTCGTCAAGGATTTTAGAGGGTTTCAGGCCAATTTCATATCTCTTTCGCTTGACCTTACGGCGCTTTAACGTGGGCAATACACTGGTTAAATCGCCTCGCTATGGTGAATGGTGTTTGGAGCGCATACTTTGACCTGACTCCATGCGTCATGTGTCAGATTTATCCGACGGAGGTTTCTTGGCGACTTCGCTCTACGATGCGCTCTACGCGCAGCATATCCATACCTTGATGCAGCGAACCGATCGCGCTCTGGAAGCGACTGGATTCGACGCCCTCGTCGTCCACTCGGGCTTGCCGCCGGTTCAGTTCCTTGACGACCAAGACTATCCGTATAAGGTAAACCCACACTTCAAGTACTGGGTGCCGGTCCTGGATAACCCGCGCTCCTACCTCGTCTACACGCCGGGATCGGCACCCAAACTATTGTTTTATAAGGCCAATGATTATTGGCATCAGGCTGCCACACTGCCGGACGGCGAGTGGCGTAGCGCGCTCGAGGTCGTCCCATGCACGAACGCGGACCAAGCTTCCGCGCACTGGCACGGACCGAGGCGGGTGGCCTTCATCGGTACACCCGAGTCGTTCGGCGAGGTCGATCCGGCACAGATCAACCCTGGCGACCTGCTGACGCGCTTGCATTATGACCGAGCCGTCAAGACGGCCTACGAACTCGCGTGCATGCGCCAAGCGAGCCTGCTCGGAGCCCGCGGCCACCGCGCCGCGCTGGCGGCGTTTCGCGACGGAGCATCGGAATACCTCGCTCACATGCGCTATCTAGAGGCCTGCATGCAGCGAGAAGAGGAGATGCCGTACAACAGTATCGTCGCCTATAACGAGCATGCCGCCGTCCTGCATTACCAGCATCTGGACCGTGCGACGCCCAAGCCTCTGCGATCGTTTCTGATCGACGCCGGGGCACAATTTCGGGGCTATGCCGCCGACATAACGCGCACCTACTCGGCCGAATCCGGGGCGTTTGCCGATCTGATCGCGGCGACCGATGAGGCGCAGTTACGTTTGTGCGCGGAGATCATCGCCGGAGTCGACTACCGCTCGGTGCATCTCAGCGCGCATCGGCTATTGGGAGACGTCCTGCACCGGGCAGGGCTCATCCGGGTCGACGGACACACGGCGGTGGATCTCGGCCTGACGAAGGTTTTTTTTCCGCACGGCATCGGACATCTTCTCGGACTTCAGGTCCACGATGTCGGCGGCGTCCTCGGATGTGCCGACGGCCAGGAACGCGAACGTCCGGAGGGCCATCCATACCTGCGTCTGACGCGCTTGCTCGAACCCGGAGTGGTCGTAACCGTGGAACCCGGTCTGTATTTCATCGATTCGCTGCTGGCGGCAGCTCACGGCGACGCCCGACGCGGCGAGATCGACTGGACTCTCGTCGAACGGCTCAGGCCATACGGCGGGATCCGCATCGAGGACAATGTGGTGGCGACGGCGGCGGAGCCGGAAAACATGACCCGGGACGCCTTCGACGCCCTCGCTGCGTGACGCCGCTGTTCGAGACGACATCCCTGGCGTAGCGGACGCCGCCGATTTCTCTCTAGGCGGCAGCCTCGCTCGATTCGGATTTGGCCGGCGCCTTCTTTTTCGCTTTGCCGGTTTTTGCGTCCTTGCCCGCATCGACCGCGGCAGCAGCGCCCTCCACCAACTGCATCAGCGCCATGTCGGCGGAATCGCCCGGACGCGGCTCCATCTTCAGAATGCGCGTGTAGCCGCCGGCTCGCGCCTTGAAGCGGGGACCCAACTCGGCGAACAGTTTCTCGACCACGAGATCGTCGCGCAGGCGCGCGAAGGCGATCCGGCGCTTCGCCAGAGAGTCGATCTTGGCGAGCGTAATCAGCGGCTCGACGACGCGCCGCAGCTCCTTCGCTTTGGGAACGGTCGTGCGTATCGACTCATGACGCAGCAAGGATGCCGCCATGTTCTGCAACATGGCGTGACGATGGGAGGAATTGCGCGATAACTGACGACCGCTGTTTCTGTGACGCATGGTTTTGCTGCCTTATCTTCGCTTCAGATGCCGTCGCGCTCGTCGTCGCGCTTCAAGCCCGGGGGCGGCCAATTATCGATGCGCATTCCCAAGGTGAGGCCGTGACTCTCGAGAACTTCCTTGATCTCGGTCAGCGACTTCTTGCCGAGGTTCGGCGTGCGCAACAGTTCGACTTCGGTGCGCTGCACCAGATCGCCGATGTAATGAATATTCTCAGCCTTGAGACAGTTGGCGCTGCGCACGGTGAGTTCGAGCTCGTCGACGGGACGCAGCAAAATCGGGTCGAACTGTGTCTCGGTCGCTTTCGTCGTGGACTCGTCCTGACCCTGCAGATCGACGAACACCGACAGCTGGTCCTTGAGGATGCCACCGGCGCGACGGATCGCTTCCTCCGGATCGATCGTGCCATTGGTCTCGATGTCGAGGATCAGCTTATCGAGGTCGGTGCGTTGTTCGACGCGGGCGCTCTCCACGTTATACGTCACCTTGCGCACCGGGCTGAACGAGGCGTCCAGCTGGAGACGCCCGATCGCGCGAGATTGCTCCTCGAAGGCCAGGCGTTGCGCCGCCGGACGATAGCCGCGACCACGCTCGACTTTGAGCGACATCGACAGCTCTCCGGCCTTGGTCAGATTCGCAATCACCAGGTCCGGATTCAGAATCTCGATGTCGTGATCACCCGCGATGTCGCCCGCCGTGACCGGACCCGGGCCCTTCTTGTGCAGGCGCACCTCGGCGACGTCGCGCGTGTGCATGCGGATTGCCACAGCCTTCAGGTTCAGGAGAATGTCGACCACGTCCTCCTGAACGCCGTCGATAGCCGTGTATTCATGCAACACGCCTTCGATCTCGATTTCCGTGATCGCTGCACCCGGCAGAGACGACAGCAGTACGCGCCGCAGCGCGTTGCCGAGCGTGTGGCCGAAGCCGCGCTCGAACGGTTCGATCACAATACGCGCATGGCGCGGCGAGATCGGCTGCACCTTCACGACCCGGGGCTTCAAAAACTCGTTGATCGATCCTTGCATGGATATTACCTACGTTACTAATCGCGATAATCGCGGACGCCGGGCAGCGAAGGTCGCTGCCGCTCAGCGTTACTTGGAGTACAACTCGACGACCAAGCTCTCGTTGATGTCGGGGAGAATTTCCTGTCGATCGGGTACTGACTTCAGCACACCCGAAAACTTCTTGTCGTCAACCTCGACCCAGTCGGGAAAACCGACCTGAGCGGCAACTGTCAGCGCAGCCTGTACGCGAGTCTGCTTCTTGGCTTTTTCGCGCAGGTTGATGACGTCACCGGCCTTGCACTGATAGGAAGCAATGTTGACCAGCTTGTCATTGACCGAAACGGCCTTGTGGCTGACCAGCTGCCGCGCTTCGGCGCGGGTCGCGGCAAAGCCCATGCGGTAGACGACATTGTCGAGCCGGCACTCGAGGTACTGCAGCAAGGTTTCGCCGGTCGCGCCCGGACGGCTCGCTGCCTTTTGATAATAGTTGCGGAACTGACGTTCGAGCACACCGTACATGCGCCGCAGCTTCTGCTTCTCCCGCAGCTGCAAGCCGTACTCGGACAAACGCTGCTTGCGTTCGCTCTTGACGCCCCCGGGCGGAACCTCGAGCTTGCACTTCGATTCGAGGGGCTTCGCGCCACTCTTGAGAAACAGATCAGTGCCTTCGCGACGCGAGAGCTTGCACTTGGGACCGGTATATTTTGCCATATGAAACCCTTGAATTAGACGCGGCGCTTCTTGGGCGGACGACAACCGTTGTGCGGGATCGGCGTCACGTCCTCGATATTGGTGATCTTGAGCCCGCAGCCGTTCAAGGCGCGTACCGCCGATTCACGACCGGGTCCCGGGCCCATGACGCGCACCTCGACGTTCTTCACGCCATGTTCCTGCGCCGCATTGCCGGCCCGCTCCGCCGCAACCTGGGCGGCGAACGGCGTGGATTTGCGGGAGCCGCGAAAGCCGCAGCCGCCCGAGGTCGCCCAGGACAAGGTGTTGCCCTGACGATCCGTGATCGTGATGATCGTGTTGTTGAACGAAGCGTGCACATGCGCGATCGCGTCGAGGACGTTTTTGCGTACCTTCTTGCGCGCCGGCTTGTTGCCGCCCGCGCCTTGACCCGCATTTTGCTTGTTATCGGCCATATGTGTTCTCGGCTACCTTGATTACGATTTTCCGGGCGGGGCGTTCATCTTCACGGCCTGTTTGCGCGGACCCTTGCGAGTCCGGGCGTTGGTGCGCGTGCGCTGACCGCGCATCGGCAGGCCCTTGCGATGCCGGATACCGCGGTAGCAGCCCAGATCCATCAAGCGCTTGATGTTCATGGACACTTCGCGGCGCAAATCGCCTTCGACCGCGAACTTCGCCACCTGCGAGCGCAAGGACGCGACCTCCGCATCCGTCAAATCCTTGACCTTGACGCTGTACTTGACCCCCGCGGCATCGCAGATGAGCGCCGCACGGCTGTTACCGACGCCGAAAATATGGGTCAAACCGATGACGACATGCTTGTTCATCGGAATATTGATGCCGGCGATACGCGCCATCTACTTCTCCCTTGAGCCTGAGGCTAAACGCGAAACGGAATACCCACTTCGAAGCACCGAAAAAGGGCGCAGAAGTGTACAGAAATTCTGCCCGAGGATCAATCCCTTAGGAGGGCGCAGCAAAACGTTGGTCGAGACCATCGGCTCAGCCCTGACGCTGCTTGTGGCGAGCGTCGGATGCGCAAATGATGAACACGATGCCGCGGCGCCGCACCACCTTGCAGTTCTTGCAGATCTTCTTGACCGAAGGACGAACTTTCATTTCTTACTCCCGATGCCCCTAAGGCTGGCCTTTTTCATCAGGCCCTCGTATTGATGCGACATCATGTGCGAATAGGCCTGCGCGACGAAATCCATGACGCCGACCACGATGATCAACAAAGAAGTCCCGCCGAACTG
>Ga0209208_10013484_pt1 | contig 10204 bp, 10 predicted proteins | sample S1TSphfallax_3_FD_187694 | JGI IMG/M metagenome (GOLD analysis project Ga0209208, IMG submission 187694) | Host-associated microbial communities from peat moss isolated from Minnesota, USA - S1T2_Fd - Sphagnum fallax MG (SPAdes) (version 2) | ecosystem: Host-associated > Plants > Peat moss >... | reverse complement strand
TACGAACTCGGCCCCGAAGAGCGCAAAAACTTCGAGCTCTTCAGCCGCTACCACACCATGCACGGCCGCGCCTTCAGCAAAGCTTTGTCGGAAATCATGCGCCTGCGCAACTTCCAATCCAAGCAACTGAAAGACGCCGCCATCGTCGAGCGCCGCAACCTCGACATCCAAATTCGGTTCGAATCGCAAAAACGCGCGGCCGAACTCCACGCCGCCAAACTCGAAACCGCTCGCCTCAAACAAGAAGCGATCAAACAGCGAAACAACCGCGCCCCCAAGCCGCAGCCAGCCGCCGAAACCACCGAATTCGCCCAAACCCAGGGCTCCTGACGCTTCGCTATACTCGGTTTTCATTCACCATGCGACCCAAATCCTTGCTGACAGGCCTTCTTGCGTCCGCGCTCTCCCTCGGCGCCGCCCCACCGACGCCGCTCGACCCGGCCATCGCCCGATCCCTGTCCGCCATCCGCCCCAGCGAGCTAAAAGGTGACCTCTCCTTCCTCGCCTCCGACCTTCTCCAGGGCCGCTACACGCCTTCACCCGGCCTCGACATCGCTGCCGAATTTATCGCCTCCAAATTCCGCGCCTTCGGCCTCAAACCCGGCGGCCAAGACTCTAAAGGTGACAAAGATTATTTCCAGCTCGCCGACATGGTCGACCGCAAAATCCCCCAAGCCACCGCCCCGCTCACCGCCAAACTCGCGGATAAACCCATCGAAATCCCGCCCACCCAAATCTGGGTCACCAAATCCTCAGCCGCCGCAAACATCGCCGACGCGCCAGTGCTCAAATTCACCGAACGCGATCCCGAAAAACTCAACGGCCTCGACCTTGCCGGCAAAGTTATCCTGGTCCCCGCCATCGATTATTCCGGCATCCCCGAAGACCAGCGCAGGCCCACCGCCCTGAAATCCCGAGCCTTCGATAAAGCCATCGCCCAATCCCAAGCCCTCCTGGAACTGCTCGTCTCCAAAACCCCGCGCCCCTACCCCACCACCAGCTTCCTCTTCGCCGAAGACCTCGCCAAACCCGCGCCACCCGTCGCCATCGTCGCCAGCCCCGAACTCGCCGAAACCCTCACCACCCCCGCGCCCCTCACCATCTCCTTCGACGTCCCCGCGCCCATCGACCAACCCGTCACCGTCAAAAACGTCATCGGCATCCTCCCCGGCTCCGACCCCAAACTCAAATCCACCTGCATCCTCGTAACCGCCCACTACGACCACATCGGCACCACCGAAACCGCCGCCGGCCTCACCGAAGGCCCGTCTTCCGACACCGACCACATCTACAACGGCGCCAACGATGACGGCAGCGGCACCGTCTCCGTCATCGAAATCGCCCGCGCCCTCTCCACCCTCCACCCCAAACGCTCCATCGTCTTCATGACCTTCTTCGGCGAAGAGCGCGGCCTCCTCGGCTCCACCTATTACGGCCGCCATCCCGTCTTCCCCATTGCTAAAACAGTTGCCGACATCAACCTGGAACAAGTGGGCCGCACGGATTCGAGCGAAGGCCCCGAAATCGCCAACGCCAGCATCACCGGCTACGACTATTCCGACGTCACCCGCTACCTGGAAGCCGCCGGCAAACAAACCGGCATCACGATATATAAGGACGATTCCGCCAGCGACCAATACTTCGTCCGCAGCGACAACGCCGCCCTGGCCGAACAAGGCGTCCCTGCCCACACCCTCACCACCGCTTTCGAATACCCCGATTACCACGGCCTGGGCGACGAATGGCAGAAAGTCGACTACGACAACATGGCCAAAGTCGACCGCACAGTCGCCCTCGCCGTCCTCAACATCGCCAACGCCGAAAAAGCCCCCGCCTGGAACGCCGCCAACCCCAAAACCGAGCCTTTTCGGGCCGCCCAAACTGACGCCCAGCGGAACAACCACCCCTAAACCTTCGTCTTAACCAACCGAGACCAAAATGCTAACCTTCCTTCTCTGGTGCGCCCTCTTCTTATTCAGTTGGCCCCTGGCCCTGGCCGCCCTCATCCTCTACCCCATCGTCTGGCTCATCCTGCTCCCTTTCCGCATCGTCGGCATCGCCGTCCACGGAGTCCTGGAACTCGTCGCCGCCATTATCCTGCTCCCCGTCAAAGCCATCCGGGCCATCGCCTGAAATCTTTTCCCCTCGCAAAAACATCAGCCCGCAACCTAAACTGCCCCGGCGGCGTCGTCTTAAAAACGCACTCGCGTTCTGAAAACCACCCATGCCCAGGCTGACCCTGCTTCTGACACTACTCTTCTGTCTGCCCGCTCATGCGCTGGCACAAACCACCGCCGCCATCACTGGAAAGGCCATCGACTTGCGCGGAGCCGCCATCGAAGGCGCGCACATCACCCTCACCATCGACGGCCACCCTCCCGACCAGCAAACCGTCTCGAATGCCGATGGAGCCTTCTCGTTTCCCGCTGTGTTTCCCGCCCCGTTCCGCCTCACCATCACCGCCGCCGGCTTCGCCCCCGTCACCCTTCCCGGCACCCTCCTGCCCGCCCAATCCCTCACCCTCCCGCCCACCACCCTCCAGGTCTCCACCCTCACCACCAACGTCGATGTCACCCTCACCCAAACCGAAATCGCCCAGGAGGAAGTGCAGGCCGAGGAAAAGCAGCGCCTGCTCGGCGTCCTGCCCAACTACTACGTCACCTACGATCACAATCCCGCGCCTCTCAACACAAAGCAAAAGTTCGGCCTCGCCTGGAAAACCACCTATGACCCGGTCTCCTTTGGAGTCACCGCCCTTCTCGCTGGCATCAGCCAGGCGCGCAACACCTATTCCGGCTATGGCCACGGCGTGGAAGGGTATGCCGACCGCTTTGGCGCCAACTACGGCGACTTCTTCACCGGCATCATGCTCGGAGGCGCGGTCTTTCCCTCGCTCCTGAAGCAGGACCCGCGCTACTTCTATAAAGGAACCGGCACCAAAGCCTCGCGCCTGCTCTACGCCCTGAAGCGCTCCTTCGTTTGCCAGGGCGACAACGGCCATGTCCAGTTCAACTACTCCAGCATCCTGGGAGGTCTTGCCTCGGGCGGCATCTCCAACCTCTATTACCCCGCCAAAAACCGCGACGGCGCTGGCCTTACCTTTAAAAATGCCGGCCTCGGCATCGTCGGCAACGCCATCAGCAACGTCGTCCAGGAATTCTTCTTGAAGAAGGTCACCACCAACACGCCCCGCAACTAGAGCCTGTACTTTTTCCTGCCCTTTTCCTTATACTTGTGACCTGGCGCCCGCCGCCGGTGTCATTCGAAGGAGAGGAAAATCACATTGAATTTAGGCAAGTTTAACTTAGAAGCACTTCTGGCCACCGGCTATGCCGTCGGCCTGCAAATTATCGGCGCAATTGTCCTGTTTATCGTGGGCCGCTGGCTCATCAACTTTGTCATAAGGCTGGTCAACGCCGGGCTCAAGCGCCAGTCGTTCGACCCCATCATCGCCGGCTACATCGGCAGCGCTCTGCAAGTGCTGCTCAACATCGTCCTGGTCATCTCGCTGCTCGGCTGGTTCGGCATCCAAACCACCACCTTCGCCGGCCTGCTTGCCGCCTGCGCCTTCGCCATCGGCACCGCCTGGAGCGGCCTGCTCGCCAACTTCGCCGCCGGCGCATTCATCATCGTCCTGCGCCCCTTCAAGCATGGCGACTTCATCAGCGCCGCCGGCGTCACCGGCACCGTCGACGAAATCGGCATCTTCGCCACCACCATCAACACCCCCGACAACATCCGCACCATCGTCGGCAACAACAAAATCTTCTCCGACAACATCCAGAACTTCAGCGCCAATCCCTACCGCCGCGTCGAACTCACCGCCCAGCTCGCGCACGAAGTGGACCCCAACCAGGCCATCGCCCTCCTGCTGCCCGAACTCGCCAAAATCCCCAACGTCATCGCCAGCCCCGCGCCCGAAGTCACCGTGCTGACCTTTAACCCCATGGGCCCCGTCCTCGCCGTCCGCCCCTACTGCAACAACACCCATTACTGGCAGGTTTATTTCGACGCCAACATGCTCATCCGCAACACCTTCGTCGCCGCCAAGTTCGCCACGCCCGAACAGCCGCTAACCATTCGCGCCACCGCCCTCGCCGCCGCTGCCGCCAATTAACCCGACCTGACCGGCAAACACGCCCGACCCCGCGTGCTTGCCGGTCAATCTCATTTCCTAACCCCTACAACTCCCGCGCCTCACCAACATCAAACCGCTGCACCCGCCGCGCCAATACCCGCAACTTCCCAATCCCTGCCCGGTAAGTCGCCATATGCTCACTCCGGGCATGCGCCGCCAGCGCGTCCTCGCTCTCCCAAAGCTCGCTCAACTGAAAACGGTTCGCCGTCGCCAGATCGCCCGCATACGTGTAATGCTGGCAGCCCTGCTCGCGCATGCTCTCGTTCATCATCACCCGCATCAACTCGCCCGCAGCCGCCGCATCGTCCGGATGAACGTCAATCTGCCCAATGATCGCAATCATGCTTGAAGCTTCTCTGCTCAGGCTTGAAGCGCTCCGCTCAAGCAATCTTAACCAAGGGTTCCGCCGGCTCCCCCGAAATAATCGCCAGCGCCTCTTCTTCCGTGAACTCCTGCGTCTTCGCCGAATGGTTCATGCTGCAAAACTTCGGCCCGCACATGGAGCAGAACGCCGCATCCTTGAACCCTTCTTCCGGCAGCGTTTCATCATGCATCGCTTCCGCCGTTTCCGGGTCCAGCGAGAGCGCGAACTGCTGGCGCCAGTCGAAATTAAACCGCGCCCGCGAAAGCTGGTCGTCGCGGTCCCGTGCGCCCTTGCGGTGCCGCGCCACATCGGCCGCGTGCGCCGCAATCTTGTACGCGATAATCCCCTGTTTCACATCCTCTTTATTCGGCAGCCCCAGGTGCTCCTTCGGCGTGACATAACAAAGCATGGACGCGCCATACCAGCCAATCATCGCCGCGCCAATCGCCGACGTGATGTGATCGTAGCCTGGAGCAATATCCGTCACCAGCGGCCCCAGCGTGTAAAACGGCGCTTCGTGGCAGATCTCGTTTTCCTTTTCCACCTGCAACGCAATCTGGTCCAGCGGAATATGGCCCGGGCCTTCAATCATCACCTGAACGTCGTAATCCCAAGCCTTCTTGGTCAATTCACCCAGCGTCTTGAGTTCGGAAAACTGCGCCGCATCGCTGGCGTCCGCCAGGCAGCCGGGACGCAAGCCATCGCCGAGGGAAAAGCTCACGTCGTGCTTCTGAAACACTTTGCAAATGGCGTCGAAGTTCTCGTACAACAGGTTCTGCTTGTGGTTCTTCACCATCCATTCCGCCAGAATCGCCCCGCCCCGGCTGACAATCCCGGTGATGCGCTTGGTGGTGAGCGGAATGTACTGCACCAGCACGCCGGCATGGATGGTCATGTAATCCACGCCCTGCTCGGCCTGCTCTTCAATCACTTCCAGCAACACATTGATATTCAAATCTTCCACGCGCCGCACGCGGTTCAGCGCCTCATAAATCGGCACCGTGCCAATCGGCACTGGCGAAGCGTGGATGATAGCTTTGCGGATAGCCGGAATGTCGCCGCCAGTGGACAAATCCATCACCGTGTCCGCGCCGTACTTGACCGCGTACTGCAGCTTGTCCAGTTCGTCATTGATATGCGAAGTGGTGGCCGAATTGCCGATGTTGGCGTTGATCTTGCACTTGGAAGCCACGCCAATGCACATCGGTTCCAGGCTCGCATGATGAATGTTGGCCGGAATAATCATGCGCCCGCGCGCCACTTCCTCGCGAATCACATCGGCCGCAAGATCCTCGCGCTGCGCGACATATTCCATCTCAGGAGTAACCACGCCGCGCCGCGCATAAAACATCTGGGTGCGGACCGGATCATGATCGTGGGACCGAAGCCACTCGTTGCGATTCATGTACTCAGTATAGGCGGTGTATGATCAAGGTGCCCGAAACTCCATGTTTTGCCAGGCGCTCTCCGCATGAGTGAAAAAGAAGAAGACAACACAGGCCGTCCCATTGCGAGCTGGAACGATCTTTCCCCGCTCACTCGCGAATCGTTGACGAGATTCGCGAACATGGACCTCAGCAAGTTAGGTATTCCGCAGCCGCCGCCATCGGACACCTCCGTTCTCGATGCCCTGGAGAATGGCAAGATCGGAGAACTCACCGCCCTCTGCAGCCAGCGCGACACTGCCGTGAACTCGCTGCGCGCCGCGCTGGATGCGAACTACCAGGCCAACCCGCTCGCCGACCGCGCTCCCTTTTATTACGCCATCAGCCAGCGTTACCAGGAATTCCTAAACCAGATAGCCGCACTGGCAGCTTCGGCTCAGGATCTGCAATCGCGAGGGCGTCCGCACCTGTCGCAAATGCTGGACGCGCAAAAGGCCGACGCGCAAAATGCGCTCAACCAAGTGCAAGGAATTCTGGGAGCCAACACCGCCGCCCGGAACGGCATGAACCAGATCGCGCAAGACACCAACAAGCAGATTGTGGACTCCATGCTTCGGATCAATCAGGGATGGAAGAACACATTCAACGGCGGATCCTGAAATCTGTAGTATGATTGCAGCCGAGGTGAACGACCAATGATTCAAGAATATGGTTCAGTCGCGGTTCTGGACGAAGAAGCGGAGATTCCCACAATCTACGACCGCTTCTGTGACACGGACTGCCCGAAGGGCGACGGCCTGTGCAAGATCAACGGAGACGTGAATGGCGCGCACGACGGGCCGCACGTCTGCAATAAGTGCGGAAACACCTGGAATTAGCCTGTTAGTCGCTCCTGGAATTGCTGCCACCGTCTTCAGTTCGCCGAAGGCTTTTCCAGGTGGTCAATCACCAGAACTTCGACCGGCCCTCGGATGGCTGTCAGGTTCAGTCCGAGTTCGTGCATTGCGGCAAAGAGGGAGGGCCCCGCTGAGTCTGTCGGCGGCGCCTCACCTCCGCTGTTGGGCTGGCTCTCATCCGGCACCCACTGGAGCTTGAGATCGTACCTGCCTGTCAAGCCCGTCCGGTCGATCACGGGGCGTCCAATTTCACCCCTGATCCACAACGTGAATTGAGTCATGGAAATTCCCTGGCCGTCGATCAGCCCTCTGCCAATCTTGGTCCTTCCGTTCCAGTTGGGATCGTCGTTCGGCGGAGCTTCGTGAAATTTTCGACCGCCTCGCGCGACAGCTAGCTCATACTCAGGAAGTCTCCGGGTCTCCCGATGGACTTTCAGCTTGAAGCGGTCTTCCAACAGCGTTTGCAGCATCTTATTCTGCTGGTCCCCGGTAGCGGGCGCATCGGTTTTGCCGACGATGTCCCAGTGATCGGTCTTGAGCCAGGCCGGACCTCCTATGAGCTGATCGGGCTGGATCTCATAGGCATCTTCGATCACAACGTTCAGGGGTATCTTCGTCCAGGTAGCGAGCACGGGATCGCGTCGATTGTTAATCCCTCCTGTCGAACTGCTCGGCTTGACTGTGGCAACGTCAAAGGCCGGACGCTGCTGCGCGAATGCAGCGGCAACCAGAGACGCAACTATAAAAGCTACCCGTGCCCATTTCATCGATTTGCTGACGCTCGACATGGCTAATCCGTTGACCTCCGGAACGCATTCGCGCCAAACACCGCTTCACGCATCTGTTCCGTGAGCTGCTCCGGCGTTGCCTGTGGATTCAACATCAGCGCCTCGCCAACCCGCACCGAAACCCTTCCGCTCCGAAACCATTTCCCGGACATCTTCAGTTCACCCAGGCCATCAATCCGCACTGGAATCACCGGAACTCCCAACTGTTTCCAAAGCAAACCAGACCCAGCGCGGAACGGCTGCGGCTTGCCATCATCAGAGCGGTGTCCTTCAGGAAACACCAGAACGCTGTAGCCTCGATTGATCGCCTCGCCCGCATGCTGAAAGCTGTCCTTGAAACCCACCGAGCGGGGCAGGGGATAGACATTAAACAGAACCGTAATCAGCCAGTAAGAGACGCGCGAAATTTCGAGCATCAGTTCGCCCGACATCGCAATGGCCACGCGCCGCCGGATATGCGCGGGCAGCGCGAATAGCACGAAAGGCGCGTCATAAGAAGTGATGTGGTTGCAGACAATCAGCGCGGGCACGCTCGGCCACTGCGCCGGCTGGCTGGCGAGGGAGGGCTTGGCCAGAAGCCGCAGCAACGGCAGGGCAATCAGTTCCAGGAACCCCGCCCGGATGAACTGAATCGCCGGGTTCCACGGAAATTTCCAATAAACGTGCGGGGACTGAACCGGCAAGGAAGAGCCTTGGCTGATCAGCCGGTTCAGATCCTCTTGCGTGCGAATGGTTTCCACGTCCTGATCGTTGAGCGAAACGCCAAACTGCTGCTCCACCTGCGCCTGCAATTCAGCGCGCCCCAAGCTGTCCAGATTCAGATCGCCTTCCGCCGCCGGAACGCTGCTCAGCAAAATCTCCCGCTTCAGAATTTTTCCCGTGGACGTGCGCGGAAAATCCGGCTGCGGCCAAGCGTGCCAGCGCCGGATCTGCTGGTATTCGGCCAGTTGCGAGTTCGCGGCATGAACCACGCTTTCTATCGACGTGCCGGGAGTCAGCACCAGCACCGCCACCGGTTCCGGACCGCTTTCGGTTTGCGCCTCGATCACGGCTGAAGCTTTGACGCCCGCCTGCCGGTTCAGCGCGGCTTCCAAATCTTCCGGATAGATATTCAGCCCCGCAGCGGTGACGATGATGTCTTTCTTGCGGCCGCGGAATTTCAGGTTGCCTTGCGCATCCATTTCGGCCAGGTCGCCGGTGTGCAGCCATTCGGAATCCTGCTGCTCCACGTGTCCTTCGCGCCAGACGGTGTTGGAAATGGTTTCGCCGCGCACCAGCACTTCGCCGTCGTCGCTGAGCTTGACTTCGCGGCCCGGAAGCACTTGGCCGATAGTTCCTTGTTTGGCATGGAAGGGATGGTTGACGCTGACCAGCGCCGTGGTCTCCGTCATCCCGTAGCCTTGCACCACCACAAAACCAAGCCGGCCCCAAAACTGCTCCGAAGCGGGCGAAAGCGATGCGCCGCCCACGATGAACGACCAGAACTTGAACCCGAACGCGCCATGGACATCGCGAAAATGCCACCAGCGCTGCCAGGCGTTGAGCGCCGCCGCCTTTTCGATGCGCGCCGGCAGCCCGCGAAAGCGGTCATTGCCAAAGCGTTCCAGGGCGTAAGTCTGCATCAGATCAAGAAGCCGCGGCACGGCGGCCAGAACCGAAATGCGCTCGCGCTTGATCTTCAAGACGAGTTCGCGCGCCACCAGCCGCGATTCGTAATGCAGCTCAGCCGCCATCAGCGGCGGCGTCCACAGGCCCATGAACTGCCCGAACACATGGCTGAGCGGCAGCGTATGCATAATGCGAATGGGGTGGAAGGGACGCTCGTACTTCAGGTATTTCGCCATCTCGGTTTCAATGGGCCGCAGGCTGGCCAGAACGTTGGCGTGCGTGTGGACGATGCCTTTCGGCTGTCCCGTGGTGCCGGATGTAAAGATGATCTGCAGCGGGTCGGAAGCAGTCAGACTTTCGACAGCCTGGGCGGTTTGCGTGGTCAGCGCAGACGCAAAATCAGGGAAGGGAATCGACGGCAATTCGAGCGCGGCGATTTTCAGCGGATCGCCCACCACCAGGCGCGGGCGAACATCGGCGGCAACGCGCGCGGCAAAGTCATGGGAGCCGGCGTGGTCCAGCGGAACCGGAAGCACGCCGCGCAGAATGCAGCCGAAAAAAGCGGCGCTCCATTCAGCGCAGTTTTCGCCCCAGATAATGACTCGGTCGCCTTTGCGGATGGCGCGCGTTTCCAGTTCGGCGGCAAAACGCCGCGTCAGATGCGCCAATTCGCCGTAGCTGGTTCGGGAAGTGCGCACGCCGCGCGTGGCCACGATGGCGATGTCACGGCGGTGCGCTTCAAAATCCTCAACGAGGGTGCCCAAATGGGCGCGATTTTTGGTCAACCACTACAGCTTACGAATAATAGCCGTCGCGGGCCTGAACCACCAGGCCTTTCTTCTTGACGGTGAGTTCAATCTTGCGGAAACCGCCGTCACTCTCCGGCTTGTCGGAGGTGTAGCCGATGCTGTACTGGTTGCGCAGTTCCTCATTAATCTGGCTGTAGATGTCGTCCAGCGACTTCTTGAATTCGAAGTAGCCGCCGCCGGTGGCTTTGGAGATTTGCTTGAGGATCTTCTTGCCGT
>Ga0209208_10013483_pt1 | contig 10205 bp, 3 predicted proteins | sample S1TSphfallax_3_FD_187694 | JGI IMG/M metagenome (GOLD analysis project Ga0209208, IMG submission 187694) | Host-associated microbial communities from peat moss isolated from Minnesota, USA - S1T2_Fd - Sphagnum fallax MG (SPAdes) (version 2) | ecosystem: Host-associated > Plants > Peat moss >... | reverse complement strand
AAACAAAAGATGCAAAATGAATGTGTGACATCCTTTTGAATGGCGGAGACAACCATATTGCAATGATCAAACATTTAATAATTTCAAATGAAGTTTTGGATTATTTTCAAAACCTTTATCAACTCACTAATAGAATAATTCAAATGGTGTTGAAAAAAAATTGAATGCCAAGGAAATGAAAAAAAAAGATTATGTGATGACATATTTCAAAACATTCCAAAGTATGTTAAATCAAATAGTTGCACTTGTGGGCTCGAAATTATACAAGAAAAAAACAATCATGAAATTTCTTGGAAGTTTGCCCCCTTTATGGTGAATTTTTGTCACAACAATGGGTAACACATGTTATCTAAATTGTCCAATGTTCTATGGGAAGATGTAATAAGAAAAAGCCCTTTGTGGTAACTCCTCAAGGTGAAGTAGTTCATTTGCAACTTTTTACATCCATCCTTTGGGTTAAAAATGGAACTGGACAAAAGGAAACAAATTTAACAAAGGCAATTTTTCTTCCAATGCAAAAATAAATAAAATTCATTTGATAATTTTAAGCCTAAAGGTCCTTGCTTCTTTTGTGGAAAAATGGGGCATGTCATCACAAAATGTGAAAAGAAAATAGTTACAAGTCCCAAGTTGATACTACAAGTTCCAATGAAACAAATAGCATTCAATTATGCTTGAATATGGGATCCAACCCTAATGAAACTTGGTATTTGGATTCTAGTGCAACACAACACATGACATTTCATGGAAAGTGGTTTTATGACTATAACACATTTAATTCTCCCTTGCCTATATACTTGGGAAATTTTAGTACCTAACAAGCCATAGGGCATGGAAGTATAACAATTTGTTTAACTTCAAATGTTAAAACCTAGGTATAAAATGTGTTCAATGTTCCAAAATCTACTATTTGTGGGAAAGTCAACCCAAAATGGTATTTTTTAAAATTTAAAGAATACATGTTAATGTCACTTTTTTAAGGGCTTAACAACTACCACTCACATGTATCATCTTATAATTTCTATTTTAAAATGATGTAAAAAAACATACAAGAAAAAAAAGGTTATGTGGTCTTGAACACAAAATAATATAGAATGGTCACTATTACAAAATGTGAGTGCAATTCATTAGTCCTTGTTCATTAGATCAATGAATTCATTGTTTCCCCACTAAGTCCTATTCACTACAATTAGTGACGTCATTCAAAGTCGAGTGAAATCACTTGGCATACAAGGACACCTTTTGTTGTAATGAGTATAAAAATTGTTTCCTAGATGAAAGATCCAAGGGGTAAATAAGGAGAAAACAACAAAAATTTCAAACCAAGAGGGGTTTTGCACTATTTACACTATTTACTTCTTCATTTATCCCAAATTCATTTACAAGGACACCTTTTGTTGTAATGAGTATAAAAATTATTTCCTAGATGAAATATCCAAGGGGTAGATGGTATAAAAAGGAGAAAACAACAAAAAATTCAAACTAAGTGGGTTTTTGCACTATCTACACTCTTTACTTCTTCACTTATCCCAAATTTCCTTTAACTATTTCATGTAACACCAAAAAAAAAAGACATTAATTAATTGGGGAGGTAATGAATGCTTTTAAAGAAAAAAGATTGATTGTAACAAAAGCACATGCATAGCAACAACCACAAGACATCCATGTAGTCCAACTACAAGAACAAAAACACACACAAGAATTTAATGCATGTGTTATTACATCTAAAACATGTGATTATTGTTTGTCATCTATTCCTTGTGATTATGCCCATTGTAAATATAAAATTGGAATAAATATATGGAAGGCCTATTCCCAAGCGAGCGCCTTTTGAGGGTCTTTTAATTCCTATCCTCTAGGTGGATAGCTTGAGAGTGAATGGCTTGAATATTAGTGGAGGCCTTCCCTAACATAATGTACAAAATGTTTTTTTGAATGATGCTAAGTTTGCACATGGATGGTAGAGGGTCCTGGAAAGGGCCAAGATGTTACTTAATTTAATTCCCCCTTCACATTTAACATAATAGCTAAATAAGACTTTTTAGATTGGTGATAATTTATCAGGCCATTAAATTTATTTGTTGAGACCCTTGGTTAGAATGTCAATAAATTTCAAGATAATTTGGGATCAAATCCATAATAGGTTATGAAATTTTTACAAATGAAAATATTAGCTTGGGTGAAATTAGTTTTCGCACCAAAATTAACACGAAACCAATGATTATCATTCACTAATCATTTATGATTTTCATTCACTAACTTTTGATTCGTTTTGTTGTTAATGTTCTAGTTTATTTCCATGTTATGCTTGAAGCTTTATAAGCTTCTTCAAAAGTTGTTTATTATAGGGTTAACACAATCACGAGACAATGAACATCTTTCAAACCCAACATTTATGTTAGACCCCTAAGCCATCTTGCAATTCAACCCTAAAATACATCATTGTTAATTTTCACAAATGCCCTTGTGAAAAAACACATCTTGCCATGTTTGCCCATGATGTTTTCAAGGTTTTTGGGTCTTCACCAAGTAAGCAAAACATGGTTTAGGGTTGTAATCAAAGTGTGCCTTGGAATGCATTTGAAATTGCTTGGATAAATCATATATTATATTTTCATACTATTGTAATGCATAAAGTTGTTAGGGGGTCTCTTCAATACACCTTGAGTTTGAAGTATATTATTTTCATTCATACCTGGATGCAAATGTCATAATTCATTGAAGTTGATTCAAACACAAAATCAAAGAAGGATTCAAGCTTGGAGTTGAAAACCCCTAGGTAGATGGAGCTTTGTATGACTCTTTGGACCTTCATATGAACTTTATAAGATTTTCCAAAAAAATTATTTTCTCAAGTCAATGTGATTCTTGATAGCGTTGAATGTTGTAATTTAGGGTGTATCCTTGAATTGGTAGCTCAATTTGAACCTTTTTCACCTCTATTTGATTATTAACACCTTTGATGCATTAAATATAAATTTATCCTTCACATTTGATTATTAAAGTCTATTTGATTCTTGGCACCTTTGATGCATTGCATTTAAGTTTTGTCCTCTACTTGGCAACTCAACTTGAACCTTTTTCAACTTATTGTTTTTATCCTTTGCACTTCTTATGCATCAAAATGTAGGGTATGTATTTGACTTGACATTTTAGTTTTTAACCTCTTTGTTTTTTAAATTCTTGGCACCTTTAATGCACTAAATGTAGGGTATGTCCTTGATTTAGTAACTTAATTTGAACTTATTTGTTTTTTTTTATTGGCATCTCTAATGCACTAAATTTAGAGTTTGTCTCTAATTTGGTAATTCAATTTGCACCTCTTTCAAATTTTTAGATTCTTGACACATCTAATACACTAAATGTGGGGTTTTTTCCTTTACTTGCTAGTTCAATTTCATCCCCTTTCAAGTTAAAAAAAATCTTGGCACCTCTTATGCACCAAATTTAATGCCCATCCTTTATTTGGTAATTCAATTTCATCCTCTTTCAAGTTTTTAAAATTCTTAACACCTTTGATGCATTGAATATTAGGTTTGTCATTTATTTAATAATTATATTTCATCTTTTTTAGGTTTTTATATTTTTTTGCACCTCTTATGCATTAAATGTAAGGCTTGCAAACTGTAATTGAACTTTGTTTTGTTTCCACTTAGTTTAGAGGTTTATAAACCCTAATTGCAATATGTTTCAAGCTTTCAATTGGAGGTTTGTTTCCACATATTTGGAAGTTTGCAAGGGTTCCTTCAAGTTAAGGTGTACCATAAAGGATGTCACAATTGTTAGAATTTACCAAAAACATTTTGGGCTTGGAATAGGTAGAAGAAATTACATTTTTTTATGAAATAAATTATAAGGTGAATTTTAATGTTACAAAGTTAATTTTCAAAAAATGCTTTTTAAGTTATGGCTATCCTAAGACATTGTAAAGGATGTCATTAAAAGCAAAAGGACATCTGTCACAAAGATTTAAGGAGTAATTTTAAAGTTATATACATTCCAATTCCATATATGTAATTGATTCATTTGCATTTAAATGAATGTAAAAAAAAATCATTTTCATTTTTCATTCTATATATTTGAAATATAAAATAATCAAATTTACTAAGGGATTGCTAAATTTAATCTTGAATGGTACACCTTAGCATGAAAACACCAATAAACCTTAATTAAGTTATTGCTTAAAGCATTGAAGTTTTGTTTCCACCTATTTGGAGGTCTATAAACCTTAATTGAACTTTGTTTCAAGCTTTGAAAGTTTATTTCAATCCATTTAAAGGGTTTTACACTATGATTGAGTTTTGTTTAAAACTTTGGAAGTTTGTTTTTGATTTTTTTCTAAATACTTTATCTATTGTGACCATCTCGTGATGTAATGACTATGTTGAAATTGTAACATAGATATTTGTTTAAACTTGATATTTTTCCAAAGACTTTATCTTTCATGATTACCTTGTGACATAATGACTATGTTGGATTTCAAACAAAGGTATTTTGGTGGAACTAAATCTTTTTCCCAAATACTTTTTCTTGTGACCAACTTGTGCACAAGAGACTATGTTGGAATTGAAACAAAAGAATTTTGGTTAAACTTTATTTTTTTCAAAGACTTTATCTCTCATGACTAGCTTGTGACAATGACTATGTTAGGGTTGAAATGTAAACATTTGGTGAAACTTCATTTTTCCCAAAGGCTTTATTCTTTGTGACTAACTTGTGGTTTTGTGACTATGTTATCGAACTAAAATAGATGCATTTGAAACAATTTGGTTTTTTTTCGAAGACTTTATCTCTTATGACTAGTTTGTGAATATGTTGGATCTAAATAGGCTTATAGAAAGAAAGGCTATGCATTTGTGTAGAAAGAAGGTTTGTGTGACATTTGTTTGTGTAGGCATGACAAGAGATCATGAAGAGTCCCATGTCGTTTTTCAAGTGTGTAGGTTTGAATTGGATGATGAAGATGAGATGTCATTTAATCAACCATTAACAAAGGTCCCAAGAAACAAAAAATAGTTGTGGAGTTTTGTAGAATCACTTCATTTGAGCACCATGTCTGCAAGCTACCATTGGCACTTTTCAAAATATTCAAAAAATAAGAAACATGTAACATAACTTATACAAGCTAACATTGTGTAAGAAACAACATATGCACAAACTACAAGGTAATTTATCCTAATTGTCCCTTTTAAAAAGACATTTTGAAAATTAACTTTAGGATGTTTTGGAAGAGTTGAAAAATAAGACATCCAATGATGAAGGGAATGAGAAAACTATGTTGCAAAATGAAGAGGTCCTGATACAAGGCTAGAGCTGGACATGTTGCCTATAATGTTTTCAAAAAACAACAAAATGTGATTAATGATATGTCTGCAAAATGAAGAGGTCCTGATACAAGGCTAGAGATGGACATGTTGCCTATAATGTTTTCAAAAAACAACAAAGTGTGATTAATGAGGTGTCTGCAAAATGAAGAAGTCTTGATACAAGGCTAGAGATGGACATGTTGCCTATAATGTTTTCAAAAAACAACAAAGTGTGATTAATGAGGTGTCTGCAAAATGAAGAGGTCTCGATACAAGGCTAGAGATGGACATGTTGCCTATAATGTTTTCAAAAAACAACAAAGTGTGATTAATGAGATGTCTACCTCATTGTTGTCCTTAGATCCCATATTTTTTCTATTGCCTATGATTGTGTAGATGAACTAACATCTATTCCATCATCTAAGTCAAGGCCTAGTTTGGCACATGCCATGCACTCTAAGTGGTAAGACACATATGAAGGTGGAAGTGATGTAATCATAGTTCAACAACTTTGCCATGATGGCATAAGAGATTATGGTCAATAATGAAAATAAAAAAAAACCTTGATCAAGGAAAAGATGGAAGTTATCATAGAAAACAAAAGACGTGCGAAGCTTTGCAATCCCAAAACAATTAACAACCTAAAAGTATTGATAGATGCATAGTTTAAAACAAAGGTTAAAGATGTGCTAGATATGTAGTTAGAAGTCCTCGTCCCAATTGTAATTAACTGAGCCTTTTATCTGGTTGCCAATTACTTCAAATGTGACCTTTAAGCAACATTTATGTAAGAAATTAGTTAGGATAGAACTTTTAACTTGTAACAAATGATTGCACTTTTTTTTTGTGGAATCAAAACATTCCACTAATCTTTTCCATTTCCAATTCAATTTCCCAATTCCCCATTCTAGCCATATTTCATACCCTACATGAATTTTATTGCATGTTTGCATTACATTTAGGGTATGTTTAAGGGCATGTTTGTGCCTCACAAACCATTGCATCACAAACATATCCTCACCCAAATAACTTGGGTCCCCTAATAAATATTCAAAACATTAATTTGTATATATACAAAACTTATGCTAGTTTTTGTATGGGTTTGATTCTTGTAAGATGTTCACATCATGGAAAAGACCAAGATACTTGTTATTTAGGTAAATGAACAATCCACAATGGTCCAAGACCACTATGTTGTTTATATAATACCATCTCTTTAAGCTTATTGAACTATGATTCATGGGCATTGTCCAAGCCTTGCAAATTTTGATGAAAATCCTATCAATGAATTTGATTTGACCTTGGAATTATAGGATATGTGTACCAAAGGTAATCAATTATTTAATAGTAGGCCATTGAGTTTCATCACCTATGGTTTCATTAATGCAGGATGCAATGAAAACCGAATTATCACATATTGCACATTTAAATTTTTTTGACAAGAATGTGTTTACATAATCACATTGTCATGTTTCATGTATAGGATGAATTGGAATAATCATTATTTTGGGTTCAACTTAGTTAGTTACCTTATTACAATGTGAGCCTTGTTAGTGGATCTTGCATGGGCTTGGATGGTGAAAACCCTTAGTGTAATTAGTTCATCAAATTTAGACAAATTGAAGTTCATTAAAGTTTTGAACAAAACTAAAATTGCTCACATTGTGGCAAACGCATTTTGAACACCCACATTTTGGTTGATTGTGCAACATTTGCCTCTAGCTCATTTGTGTTGAACAACTCCAATATATTAATGCTTGCAATTGTCTTTGTAAACTTGATTTGATGTTGCTTGCATGTTTTTTAAAACATCTCCTTTGAACTATCAAAATCACATGTCCCAAAAGGTGTTCATTTACAAAAGAAACCATGTGGCATTGAAAAGGACCCCAAAAAAACCCTGGAAAGACCCTAAAAAGCCCCTAAAAAGAGACCTTAGTATAAAGCTATTAAAGGAAAAAAAAACCGAAAAAAACTAGAAAAAAAGGAAAAAATGAAAAACTGATTCTAAGAAAAAAACAAGAAGAAATGAGAAACCTTAGAAAAAAACAAGAAGGAAAAAAAATTTCATGAGACAAAGACAAATAAAAAAAACTCCCACAAGTGTAAAGGAAGTGAGAAGTGAAAGAGATAATTTATTTACTTTCATGTAGAAAAAAACCTAAAAAAAATCTATACAATCTATAAAACAAACCCAAAAATGTCTTTGTAGTGAAAACCAAAAACAAAATCCAAAAATGCAAACCTTAAAAATTCTTTCAATTGAAAACCTGGGAAAAAGAAGTGTCAAAAAAAAAAAGTTTCAAATTTTGTCATCCCTTATTTTCATCAATGGTCCTTAGTTTCATGATTTCATCTTCATATATGATAACTTTATGGATAATAAAAAATAAGAGATGAAATTGGGACAAGGATAGCATTGGGGATGGGATTGGGAAAAAGTCTATAAATAGCATTATTATATGAGAACAATAATGTCATTAGCATTTGTCTAATAATGCAAACGTTCAAGTTTCAATACACGATAGGATCTTGGTAGATAGGCATGAGAGGGGGGAGTTCTAAACCAAATTTTTGTGTGATTGTTGATTAAAATTTATGGAAGGTTGATTTGCACACTGTCTTCAGCTAGTTAAGCATTAGGAATTAATTGAAGTAATCAAACTATAGAGTTCCTGTGTTTATAAGTTGCATATGGATCTAATGGAAGACTCACACAACTAAGGGGATTCACATTGGTGGCAATTAAAAATTTTATTTGCAGATTTGCTGCCGAGTGTTTTTTTTTCAAGTTTGTGAGATAGGTGGTATGTTGATCATCCACAAGAGGACTTAGAGCATCTCCACCCACACCCTCAATTCAGGTGTCAATCAAGATTTGTCAAATGTCCTCCCCCTCCCACCCATAAACAAGAAAAATTGGAGATTCATATAAAATGGAGAGAATTTAAATCTCACCATTTCAGCTAGTCATTATGGTTGGCCAATCAAGAAAATTGAGCATTATTGTGATTTTCCAGGCCCTTGAAATAAGATATAAATGTCAATGAATCCACTGAACTGGGATAGTATACTTCATCTAAAATTACCAGGGCATCATTTTACAAATGCTGCACAAATGCTCGATTAACCAAATTTGGCTTTGGGTTTTTGAGAGGAAAGTAGAATCATGCTATATATTGGTGACATGCTGTAACTTAATTATTGCCTAGATCTAGTGATTTCAGAACAAAATCCCTCATAATCTAGCAACTTTGGGTCTATTTTTTCCCCATAATAACCCTTAGCATTGGGTTGTTCTTTTCACAAAGAAAAAATGCTGGTGCTGACAACCTCCTCTTTATATACAACTTGTGTGTTGCAAAGCTAGGGATACCCAACAATAGCTAGCCTCGGTGACAAGCTGAACATAGATGGACCTGTAGCTATTGTTTCTGAACAATATCTATTTACACCTTTCAATGTCATTTATGCTCAATGTCATTTATGCGGCACATTTCACTCACCACCATAACAAGCAGGCTGAAGTATGTACAATGAGTTTGTTGTCTCTCTGATTGTGCCTTGGCACCCTCACTGGCACACACACACACACACACACACACACACAATGATCACATCTTGTACCTTATATGTCATCTTCTTCAGGCTGTTGCTTTTAATTGCCAAGGGGCCGTAATGGTTGTACATAGGCAGTTTTTCTTCTCCAGCCTTGGGCACCAAAATTGCATGCAGCCTGCAGGAGAAATTCTGTCAGTGAGATATCTTGGCTCAAACTGAACTAATCTTCATCCACTGGTGAAGTTGAATCTGAAACCCAATTCTGCAAATATCTAACTCGAACATAAGCTAGTAAAGAATGCAATGATTTCAGGATACCAGTATGGCCCCTTTCACGGAGTAGCATCTTGGGAAACCCCAGTTGTGAATTAATTGTGGATTACTAGGTGGCCCAAGCATTGGGAATCAGTTCAAGACCACTTTTGAAAAACCCTGTTTGGGGCTCTCTTATCAGCCCATTTTGGTGCATGTCCTTCTAGGGTTAAAGAATTATCCATCCATTTTTTCACATAGTTTGACACAAATTGTATAAGTTGGTAGCTGACAGCCAATCTGGGTAGCCAAAGAGGTGGGTGGAACAACCAGTCTACACAGACATTTTCTATTTGCAATGTCTACACAATCAAACTTCTTGCCCATTCTGTCTGCTTGCAATTTGGTTCATATAAAAGAAATTGTCGGGTTGTTGGGTTCACAACTATTTGCACAGTGCAAAACAAGTGGAATAATTTGAAATGAGTTTAATGAGTATATAGAATACTGAAACCAACAGACAAGATTACATTAAAAACAATAAAGCAAACAAGCCTTAGAATGAAGACCCTACTATCCAATTTCATCATTGTATATTAAAGACTCATGCACTTCAAAGTTCGGCTACCTGTTAGCTATGGCAGATAGAAACAAAAAAAATTGTGAAATGGGCCGTTTCCTATTCAAATGAAAGGAACCTAAAATAAAAAAGTCATAAAAGGGGCCGTTAACTACTTGAATATGCATGTACAAAGGCAAGACTCAAAATATGTAATTTCTTTAGTTCCAGTCAACGAATGGCTCAAGGACACTATGCAGTCAAAAACAGAATTGTCAGTCTGAAATATGAGTTCAGGCCAATTGGTCCGGTCCTGCTCATGTACATACTGGCAATCTGTTTCTCCTGCAAATTTTGTTACCCCTTTGGAGCATTTAAAGTTTTGCCAGTGATGGCACAAGCTGAAGAAGATTACAGAATGTTGCGGGCTTTCTCATCATGATCAGAAGAACTCTTTGCATACGCCAATGCAATGCTCCATTGTACAATGTCGTTTCTGCGTTAGGTCTGTTGCAGACCATAAAGTC
>Ga0209208_10013482_pt1 | contig 10206 bp, 4 predicted proteins | sample S1TSphfallax_3_FD_187694 | JGI IMG/M metagenome (GOLD analysis project Ga0209208, IMG submission 187694) | Host-associated microbial communities from peat moss isolated from Minnesota, USA - S1T2_Fd - Sphagnum fallax MG (SPAdes) (version 2) | ecosystem: Host-associated > Plants > Peat moss >... | reverse complement strand
ACATCCATAATTTTTTCCTCCCCCAAAAGCAAGAGTAAAAATGTAGGTGGAAATAATCATCAAACACATGATCAATGCTTGAAATGGGAATATATAGATAAAATATGCACATTTAACTAATTAATTCACTAATGCCTTGAACCCAATTAACTAGAGATTTTTCAATAATTATTTTAATAATGTTAAAAAAACAAACCTAGTAAACAAATTTCACCCTTAGTAAACATTTACATCATATAGTGAACCATTTTCACCAATGAAGGTAAGGGTAGTGAAATTACAGTGAACTTAATTCACTTTTATGGTTGCATAGTGAAATAGCCTAGTGAACTTGGGCCGCATCTCCTAGTAGTGAAGGTAGATTGATGATAGATGTAGTTAGACAATTGTGAAATCATTGGTATTGAGTTTGAAGGCTAGATATTTCAAGGTTGTGCTTGTTCAAACTATTGTTTTTGTAGAATTTGATTTGATTTAACCCCTTAAATGTGAACCAAATTACCATACAAATTCTTGGGTAAATGATGGTACTTCATTTTTTAACAAATGTTGTAGACATTTTGTGGCATTTGTGAAGGGACACAATGGGTAATTTTATATATTGGAAGCAATCATGGACTATTGAGTATTACAACACTATTGTGTTGAATATTTGTATAATTTGATTTTAGGGCCCCTTGAATGTGAACCATAAAGGATTCATGGGGATTTACCTTTAACATTATTACGACATTTGTTAACATTTACTGAAATTTTGCAATGCATTTGTGAAATGACACAATGAATGATGCAATATACATTGGGAGCAATCATGGATTGTTGAGGATTGAACTAATGTTGTGGTGAATCTTTGTGAACATTTCTTGACTACTTATGTGGATCTGCATAATGTCATTTGAGTATTATGTAACATGTATGGCCTTCTGGGGATTACATGTGTCTTATGTGAATTGTACTGAATAGTAGGTGACTAATATCGAAAACCTACACATGTGTTATGTGAATTGTTATGAACACTTGGTGATTGATGATTATTTGTAAGTTTATTATGAAAGTTACAATGGACATTTGGTGATGCGTGAAAAACAACAAATGTTTTATGTGAGTACTTGTAAACACATAGTCTAATCAAGCCTTGAAAGTGTTAATTGATAATTGCAATGGATATTTTGTCATTGATGAGGACTATCAAATGTTTGAAGGGAGCTGCAATGGATATTTAGTGATTTATGAAGACTAATTAATGGGACTATGAGTATTTGTGAACATTTAGTGATTGATGATGACTTACAAATGTCTTATGAAAGCTGCAATGGACATTTGGTCATCAACAAGGACAAGTAAATGTCTATTGGGAGTTGCAATAGACATTTGGTGACACATGAAGACCAATAAGTATCTTATGTGAGTATTTGTGAACACTTCCTGCATTTCCAAAAAATGTGACCATCAATAGTCATTGGTAAGTGAGCTTTTGATTCATTACGTCTTTATTGGGCTAAGAAAATAAAAAACCATAATGTTTGTTACTACATTTATCATGTAAAGATGGAGGAGTTAAGAGTGGGCTTAAATCACATGCAACAAAAAGTTGGGCTACATTTAGGTTTACTTGTCATTGTGAAGCCATTTGTGAACCTATTCATGATTCCATAGTTGGTTGTGCTAGGTCTATTGCCATTTATCATGGCATAACTCCATTGTGGGAGGACCCCCATTTTAAATGGCATGCTCGTACTGTTTGTTTGGGACATGTCAAGATTGTGGGGTGGACAATTTGGCATTTTGTCTAAAGGAGGAAGAGGGTTCATCTTGTATTGTAGTTTGTTGGAAGCATTTTCAACATGGAAAAACTTGTAACTAAGAAAGGCGAAGAAAAAATAAAAATAAATTCATGCATATGTAGACCAATTCCAAGAAGCTGATTCAATATTTGAAGCCTAAGTTACAATATTTTATAAGGCATAACATTATTGCAAGTTGGCAAGATCAACAATATAGGCTTTGCTTTGAGCATTTCTTGGATGACACCATGGTTTCAGTAATTAACTTTGTTGAGAATTACAATATTGAGATCTAGAATGAGGTCAATCTATGCATTGGCATAGTTATCGATGCACAATATTTGTGCATGTTTGATGGATGCGAAATCCAAACCTTCACCTTAATGACAAGGATTCCAAAACTATCATGAGGAATATCACTTTTACATATATGATAACAAAGTCCATGATACATACTTTATACAACATTGTTTGCTTTTGCAAATTAGGAGGAGACTGTGAAGGGTGGGTTCATAAGCCATGGCAACATTGGATCTGGTTTGATGATTGTGGCTTTTTGTTTAAAAACAAAATACCATTACACTTTGTGAGTCGGTACCCTCATTTGACAAGTGGATGTAATTACACCTAGAATTTTTTTGGCTCTAGACATAAAGAGGGTCCCCATGATGGAATTGGTGCAATGTTGAAAAGGTACATTCGACAAGTCTAATTTGATGTCAAAGGTCTTCAACTCAAGCATGCAAAATAAATGGTCAACTTGCTTTGTGATCATTTAAATAACTGATTTAAAACATCCTATTTAAGACATCAAAGGTTAGTCCAATGCACTTTTTGGCATGTAAAGCTAGCTAATGTGGACCAGGTCATGGAGTACACTTGTTATTCTGTTAAAGGGACAAGGGATGTACATTTTATTCAATTAGTTGGCCCCATAGATGCTAATAAGCTTTTGAAAAAAAGTTTTGGCTTGTTTTTGTTGTTTTTATTTTGATTCAAATTTCCAAGCTTGTGAAAATTTACCATGGACAAATGAATGGGGGATTGAAGTATTAATCCATGATAGTGTGGCCTATGTGTGTAGTGCCATGGAAATTGCCTTCCAAGTTGACAAATGGGATGTATATGGAGATGATGGTGATCGCTTGGTTTCTTGCATGTCATTGGGAGATTATTTTGCAATGGATGTAGAAGAAAGAAATGAAGAAAGCTAAGACTTCTACATCTTGTTGAACACAAAAGTTATTTTCATAGTTGTCAGTCTATTCAAGTGTCCACAAGGGTAGGAGTTTTGTGTAGGTGACATTGCAGTGGCTTGTAAATATTATCAAAATTAGGGTAGGTTAGAATCTTTTTATGTTTTTGTTGACTAGGCCCTAGACTATTTACATTCATGCATGTTATGTTAAGGCAATCAAATTCCCAATGCCTCAGGCAAATCACAAAGTTCAAGGGAATGACCTAGTATATAAGCTCCTTAAACATGTAGAAGATGGCATAAGGCTTGGATTATTACAACCATTGAAGTGTAGTTTAGGGTGTAAAGCCTAAAGCCTAAACCAAATTTTCAGCCAACCATGATCAAGAGTAACTTTCTAATTTTGCTTTCTAATGTATGATGAAATTTACAAAGCATTTGTGGAGAAGCTATTGGAAATAAACTCATGAACCCACTACTTGTTTTGTTTTCTTATGGAGTGGAATATGGATTGATAGTTGGCCCATAAGATGACATAGTTCAAAAAACATGTAGAGACATCACCATCTTATATATCCTTATGACTATCTATACTACCACCTTCAATATAAGGTTTGTATTGCCACTTTATTGTCTTTCTTGATTTCTTATATTATGAATTCCAATTAAAAAGCATTGGAAGTGGCCAATTTTAATGTACCACTTTTAAGTTGCAATTGTTTATCATGTTCATAGTCAAATGCCTTTGGATTTAATAAATCAGAATACACAATATAATTTGTGGTTCATGTAGAGGTAAACAAATATTTTGTTGACTGCATATCCAAGGCGAGCAAACATTCACATTTCTAGTGTCAAAGGAAAATTATGACAAATGGGGTCATCCAAATGGATGTTAGACCATGTGCAATACACTAGAAGATAAACACATATTTTTTACTAGTTTCTATGACAAAATTTTAGTCATAAACAACATTTGCGATTAAAATCCCCTTAGTCATTTTGGACAAATTGCATCTGATATTAGTTGCAAACTACAAGGGGTATTGGATGAAAGAAAAAATCAACAAATACAAGTTCATCCTTTAACTCCATTGTATATGTATTGTCACATGAGATTAAAATGCAACTATTTTGGTCACAAATGATGTGTTGCCATATGTTCAAATATTTAAAATATAATAATAATTATGATTTTGAAATTATTTGGGACGTTCAATTCAAATGCTTGGATGATTATGACACATGAGCCAATGTAAATATGCCACACGGCACATTAAAATGAATGTAATATAAAATAATAATATTAGGCTGGTAAGTACCTAGGTACATACATAATTTCGATTATATACTTACCTACCTATTTAAGTGAAAAGGTAAATAAGTAGGTCATACTTTCCTAAGCTAAATACCTATTCATATAGGTAGGTAATAGGTTGACCTAAGTGGGTAGGTCAAATTAAGTACCTACCTAATTAGGTAGATAAGTAGGTTGGGGAGGTAGGTAGTTTATAATTGTGCATAAATATTTTAAGATGAAATGGATGATCACACTTTTGTTTATATAGTGTTCAAAGTAGGAATGGAAAATAAATAATATAGGATAAAATTTGAAATTGTAACTTCCTTGCAAATTAAGTTACAACTCCAAAACTTTCTTCATGGCTTTTGTTTTTAGTTCTTAGATTTCTAAACAATTCAAGTAGATAGGTCACTAAATAAATATAAATTATACACTACAAATATTAAATATTCATTATCAACTACTTGAATAATGATTTATAAAAAATATTTAACTAATTAGCTATCTAATAATTCAAAAGTTGTCAATACATGATTCAAAGATAAATAAAGATTTAAAACGTTCAAAAATATTTTTTACTTAAAAAATCTAGTCGAATTATAGATACTTTAATTAATGTAAAATTAATCTAATTATTATAATGAAAATACTCTTATAAATATTTATTTTCAAATTATAAATAATGAACTAACAACTACTATTAGAAAATTGATTCCTACACAAATTATTTATTTAAAAAGTAATATTAAACTAATTATAGTATTGATTATACAATTATATTAATTATTGTAAAAAATGTTATTGGTCAAATAAATGTTTTTTATTGGTAATTATTAACTATAAATACAATAATGTATTGAACATAAATTAGTTTTTCTAATTATCATAAATTTATTATAGAATTATTTATCATAGATAAGCAATTACATAATTAAAGAATAAGAAATAAGAAAATAAATTAATATATAAAAATTCTTGCAATTACAATCATTGCAATAATTATTTTAATTACATTAATATTTTTCCAAAATTTTAATTCAGATTTAAAGTTATAAATTATATATTGTGAATAATTATGTTCAATTAAAAAAAATTATGCATACACTATAATTAAAATTTATCTAAAGTAATGCAATGATATTAAAGTAATGTAACAATAATTATAATAATTTATTTTCTACTATAAGAATATATATTATATAATATAAAAAGTTTATGTTGTTAGAATAATTATTTGGTGTAACTTATAATTAGTAAATATAATCATTTATAATTATTTGTAAAAATGATCTATTATGGACAAGCAATTATAAGAAATAAATATTTTAATTTATCATATTACAATCCATATAGGTATGGTCATAATTTAATTAAATTACGATTATTTTAAACATTCAAATAAGAACTAAAGTTATAAATTATAAATTACAAATAAATGAAATAATTAAAAATGATTTTATGTTACTATAAAATTTTATTTGTTAATATAAAATTTTATTTTTTTATTAGTAATTTACTGTAAATAAGTAAATAATGAGTAATATAGAAAATTATTTAGTGTATGTTTTTAATAATATAGTAATTACATCAACTTTGCCCATTATTTTAAAATTATTGTAAAATTTTGAAATAAAAATCTTAATTGTAAGAACTAATTTTTCAATTATGGATATGAAACCGAATTAATATTATTAAAATATAAATATTGTAAATACAATAGTTAATTTTTATGATTGGGAACTATCATTTTAATTAATGTGAGATTATTTTTTGGTAATATTATTTATTTATTTTAAGTAAGCAGTAATAAATAATAATTTAAATAATCTATTATAATAATTTAAAGAATTTCATTAAATGTCTTTATGAGGTAGTAACAATTATATATTGTAAATACATAATTATACTATTATACTGGAATATGGTCATTATAATGATAAATATTAAATTAATATATTTAATCATACGTGTAATTTTTTAATTTAAGAAATATTTAAAATATGAATAATCAAGTAGAATTATAAAATATGTGTCTATTATAATTAATGTATAAGTAAAGTAATTATTACAATTTTATAATAATTATACATCAATTATAGTAATTTTATTTTTATTCAAATATTAAATAAATAATATAATATAATAGTCTATGTTGGAATATATTTAAGTCATTTTACATTACAATAATTTAATGTAATGCAATTAATTAATTAAAATAAATTATATCAATGATTTTAATTACAATAAAAATATTTTGAGTATTTTGAATACTAATTTGAAATATAAATTAGAAGTTATGAATATTAAATTGTATCATAAATCAAATGACTATTATAATTAATATATATATAGACATATGTTGATTACAATTAAACAACACTTTCCTTGCAATTAATGAGATTCTAGATGGCTATTCTTGGATGATAAATTCGACCCATATACATGTAAACCAATTTAGTTGAACTAGTCACAAGCTAATCATAAGTGATTGAATTCCTATCAACAAAATGTCACAATAGTCTTAGAGGGCAAAAATTTAGTTGTAAAAACAAATAATCATAGGTAGTTGTAAATGTAATAGTCACATATTGGTTTTTTTTCTTCTAGTGAGTCAATTTAACTAACCTTTCGTATGTTTGACAATAGGAGTGTTTCTATCATTGTGTTAATTGCAAATGTCTAATCAATAGATTTCTATTGTTTAATCTTCAAAGCCATCATTAAGTATTTGACTTTTGATAAAATAAGGTTTCAATGTTGCATTATTTATTGGTTATTTAGTGCATAATGTTATAAGACTGGATTAATGTTCCTTTGACAAAATTTCTTAGTAATAAAATTTTAATGGCTTGTGGACATTAAAATGACATTTGGTAATAAAATGTTTTAGCAGATGTAAGATGTTTTTCACATTTTGGTAGATTTCACCCATTGGTGGCCAACAATGTTCAAAGATGTAATTATTATAAAATTTTGTGATGTTTGCCGATGAACAAGAGGATTTGCCACATAAAACTTGGCAAAATTGATAACTACATTTTGAGAGGAGCCATTTGTGAAACGGAGATTTGATTTTATCAAACTAATCAAACCAAGTGGATATTATATACAAAACAAATATGTAGCCACTAAATGGGTAAAGGTGAAGTTTTGTGCACCAACATTGTTGTTACGTTAAAGTTTTTGTATGAATTCATGTTGACCAAGTTTGGATGTTCATGAATCATAATTATTAATTAGGGTGTACATTTTTATCAATGTTGCAACTAAATAATAATGTTGAAACATGTGAGTTCTACCATCTATTATCCACATGGAAATGGGCATGCAAAGTTAACCAACAAGGTCATTACTACATTAATAACAAAACAAGTTAGTGACAACAAGGAGATTGGTATGAACATCTTTTCATTGTAGTTTTATCATATAGAACATCATACAAAAACAGCTACAAGGCATACTCTTTATCAATTATTTTATGGAATGCATCCACTCATGTGAACATAACATGTTTTATTAGTCATTAGTGGGGACCATGTAAATAAAAAACAAATGTTAACTAATAGAATATTTTACTTCGAGAAATTTCAAAGTGACATGCTACATGTAGCACGACCTATAGGAGCTCAACAATGGAACAAAGCTTTGTGAAGTCAATTATGTCATCTAAAGAAACAATTCTAATTTCATGATTTTATTTCATGGTTTCCAAAAGGAAACAAGATCCATTGGGGGAAGTTTATTACAAAGTGGTTTGGACCTTATGAAGTATAATATTATTTATCTAACAATATAATATCACCTTGTGATAGTGAATGTAAACAAACTATAATTATGATTTCACACAATTTCTTCTTTAATATCAATATTGGGGATGGTTGTTAGATGGTAAAAAATATTCCTAATTTAATAAAAATTAAAAATATGCCATTGTTTTTATCAACAACAATCTACATTAACACCTATTTTGATATTAAACTACAATTCAACCAAGTTCAAAACAAAATTCAACAAATTTTTATAACAAATCTTTCATGTACAAAATAACAAACAACAAATGAAAAATCACAAACATGAAGAAGTGCAAAGATGATTCAAAACTCAAATTAAACAACTAATAATGCATTTAGAAACAATGTTCAAAATTTTAAGTAAGTTTAATTCAAAATTTAGAATTAATAAACTAACAAGTCAACTAACTACTAATTACTAATTATTACCCCTTTAACAAAACTTCCACTATAAGTATTTTCACTAATATTATGTTGTTTTTATCTTGTGTTTGATATGTGTTTTAAAGCACCTTTTCGAAGCTACACTTGAGAAACATGTAAGAACTACAATAATAATACATATATAATATTAATCAAAGGAGGCCAATGGAGATCTTCATTTACTTTACACAACATGTTTTGGTATTCTCATTCATAGTCAAAGACTTTTATTAACAAGTTTGTGAAGAAGAAACACAAAAGAAAAAGATTTCATGTTTCTTAGCTTGTAAAATTCATAACCCAATAGGGATCCATGACCATCAAGGTTTTTTCCTTTTGGCATTGAAACATTCCATTTAAAAAAAATTAAACCCTAACCTTATAAGCAACTTTTTGAGAGATTGTTGTAATCTAAATAAAGATTTGAGAACTATGCCTTCTATATGATGCAACTCCAAAATTGATTAGATTTCTTCAAAGTATATTGGTGATGCACACATTTATTTTTATGACTACAAGTTCATCGTAGGTTTTTCAAAGTAGATTGGTCACGTTTGCTCATGTTTTTCTTTACTTATAGATTAGGTAGACATGGAATATCAAGCTAGACATCTTGCATGTTGTTTATTTGAAGGAGTTGTAAAAGCTTCAAGCTTGGGTTCCTCCATTTTCTAGCCAAAAAAACTAGGATGTCATTCTTAAAGGTCTTGAGAAACTAATCAATGCAATTGCATTAGAGATGTTAGCAGAACCAATTGTTGTTATTCCTTTGAGCCATGTATGATGAACATCTAGGTTTTGAATATAAGATGATAGGAGTTTTAAGATATGTTACAATGTGTATTTTTTGTGCTTCTATCATTGCTTGTCTTGTAGGTGGTTTAATAGGTGAATGAGGAAAGAACATTATAACGTGAATGATTTTTTCAACACATGCCAAAAATGGCCTTGAAAACATTAATGAAGAATTCAAAAAATTGAGAACAGAATTAAATATTTTTAGGGTTTAAGGGTTTAGTGGAAGAAGAACCCTTAAAAACCAAAATCCTCGTTCAAAAACATGAACTAAGCGCGCACTAAGCGAGAGGTGAGAGCTTGAACGGCAAAACGAAGAACAGAAACACAAACTAAAGAAACTAAGCAAGAGGTAAGAGTGCAGGAGCTTGAGAGGCTAGGGTCTGAGGTTAAAGGGACTGAACAAAAGAGTTGCTTTAACGGCTTTTCATCACACTAGTGGGTGCCCGTGGCCGAAGGCCACTTGAAGTCCCCCGCGGGTGTTTGTAACCTTTGGCCACTTTTTTATTTTTTCTTATTTTTTACTCTTTATTTTTTATTGCCCTGCCCCTGCCCTGCCTTGCCCTGCCCCTACCCTGCCTTGCCCTTGCCCTGCCCTGCCCTTGCCCCTGCCCTGCCCTGTTTCGAATTTTCCTTTTGCTGCCAGGGACAGGAGGAGGAAGTTACACAGGGAACGGGCAGTGTTTTTTTTTCCTTTTGCTGCCAGGGTAAGAGGAAGAAGTTACACAAGGAATGGGTACTTAAATAAGGTAAAAGAAGGTAACTTCAGACACACAGTAAATAAAAGATGGTAATAACAGACGGACAGACATGTTGCCTTTATATATAAGATACCGGGTGGGTAACCCGTGGCTATGCCTCCAGCCACCCTGAACGCTCTTTTAAGCTTTACTGTCTGTTTGGTTGTTTTTT
>Ga0209208_10013481_pt1 | contig 10206 bp, 6 predicted proteins | sample S1TSphfallax_3_FD_187694 | JGI IMG/M metagenome (GOLD analysis project Ga0209208, IMG submission 187694) | Host-associated microbial communities from peat moss isolated from Minnesota, USA - S1T2_Fd - Sphagnum fallax MG (SPAdes) (version 2) | ecosystem: Host-associated > Plants > Peat moss >... | reverse complement strand
TGGGACACCAGATGCAATAGAGCCCTGCCCTGGCTGGTATAATCTAATATAGTAGTTGCATGTAATGTGCAACTAGGTTGATTCATGAGGTTTGCAATGGAATGTTTTAACCCATATCCTTTGACTTCAAATTCTATTTGGCTCAGTATATAACTATGAGCAATAGCTATGTATTAGCCAAATATTAAGTGCCATTGAGGATGAGTGAATGAAAAAAACTTGACCCTTGTGAAATGGTTAAACCTAAAAATAAAATAGGATTATTTTAAACCTACCTATATAACCTAAGCCTAGCTACTTTTTAACCTACTTGCATACCTAAGTAAACTTATTTAATAGGGTTTAATTATTACCTACCTACCTATGCACCACGTGTCAATATCTTATTAACCATATATTAGACGGTTTAGATTTCATTGATTAATATTTAAAAATTTAAAAATAGGTGGGTTTTTATTGCCACGTGTCACCATATAATTAATGTTACATGAACACGTGTCAAATGGTCAATGAACATTCCATGTTGTGCCACGTGTCATCATCCCAGTGGCAGAAACTTCAATGATTGAGATTAATCCAATGAAATTTTTAATTTTGAGAACACAAAAAAATTAAATAGTGACACATGTTTATAAGGTAGTTGGTTAATTTTTAAACATGTGTCATATTTTGATTAGTTGCATTGTAGTTGCAAGGAGAGTTGCACATAAGGTGCAACTACATTTGGATTTGTATGTATGTATGAACATGTATATTAAGACCGTATATACATGTTGCATACGTAATGTCGCATGCAACTGGATGTCATGTGCAATTTGTCTTATGCAACTACACAAATTTGCAATTGCATGTGTCGCATGCAATTGAATTTCAATTGCAAAAGACAGTTGCAAAACCCAAAATTTTTAGTAATGCAAAGATCCTACACAATTTGGAAGTCTAATGCATGTTTTAGATCGACACAACCAATTACAAAACCCCCTTAATTGCCTCAAGTGAATTGATGAACATTGCCCAATTGCATAAACAAATAAACAACAAGACCTTTGTTTCAAAAACTTACAATTGATCACACAATTATGTAACAAAATGATTACAACAAAGAAACAACATTTGAACTATTTTAGGAAAGTGGCGAACCACAACAATGATCTAATACAAGGCATAACAACGTGATTTGACTTCTATTATCCACCATTTTTTTGCCCGCTTCCATATTCAAGGATTCAAATAATCACACAATATGTAATATAGATAAAATTGTAGAAAACGTTATATAAAAATAAGTTGAGATCTTTATGTGATGATGATTCAACATCAATTAGGAGCAAACACAATTTGGAAATCTGCTCTTGGCTGGTACCATGTAAATCCATAACAAACATGGATATAGAACATATGATGGTTTGTTATTGGAAATGTAAATTTACATCTAGAAAGGAATGAATATGTAAAAAAATATTTAGCATAATGCAAGGTCTGTAATTTTAAAAGGATTTCACTAGAACTTGTGTAAGCAACCTATAACACAAAAAGGCCCAAAATTATAATATGGACCTAATTTTTTGATGTCATGTTGTCTACACCTAAAAAAAACTTGCATACTTTGCTTCCTATTAGTTAGTTGTTTCGGTAGCTTGGAAGGAATGTACTAGTTGTTCCCATCTACAAAATTTGAAACAAAGAACTGACTTTATATGTCAGAAGAGCTTGTAGACCCAAAAAAAGATGAGAAACTATGAAAAATAGGAGAGATAAAACCTTAACTAAGACAATCATTTGCCCTCGTAGATAATAAACAACTCAAAATGTAATAAATGTAGCAATTGTACATGAATAAGATACAAAGAATATTCTATGCTTACACTTGGTATATAGTCATTATTGTTGGTTTTTGTCTTCACAAACATTGAATCATTCTCCATCATGGCTATTTTGCTATCCTGAAACTTAGAATTGTTGAATGTAGTTGCAATTAAATTAATGTTGTGTCATAGTGGCAAATTTGGCTTAAGTAAGAATGAGTGTTCTTGTTGACTCCTTTTAGCCGCACATGTAGCATGCATGTGTGGAATCACTCAACATTATGCAAAGTAACAAATTGTGGTGAGGTTTGAAAACAAAAGTTATCCAAATCTAACACAATAAGTAAATGCGAAAGGGAAAACTTTGAAGCTTGAACAAGGAGATTGGAAACAATGGTGAGAAAAACACATCACAAATATAAAAAGTAAAAAGGACGCAATGATTGAGAAGTTGAAGGGGAAATTCAAACATCACACCATAACCTAAACATGCGTCCTTCACTATTCATTACACACCTTGACAAATATCAAATACATACAAATCTATTGTTCCACATCTTTAGAGGTTGCAACAAATATGTAAGTCTTGTAACATGTGCATTTTTGTTAAGCTTGTATGGAGTTTTCTCCCATTGTGTAGAAGCTGGCAAAATTGTGTCAGTAGAATCATCTTCAACTAAGGTTGTATCCTTTAGCTCGTGCATATTGCAAACAATGTGTAATGTGCCTAATATTCTTTGACCATTTTTGTAAAGAAGGAAAACATAAAGCCTTTGAAATGTAATTTTCATATGCATTGCAATAGTAGAAAACAATGTTCATCCATACTAATGAATGTTCTTTTGACCTAAAGTGTGTTGCTTAAAATTTTAGCTACACTTGAGCTCGAGAAAAATTTGCAACTATTTTCCAATAGTCAACTAATGTTAGTAGGAGTAATATAAACTTTTGATCATTGTGCAAATGGAAGGAACACTCTTGACAAAATGATGGCTAAAAACATCCTTGAGCTATCTCAAGCAAATTATGTTATAATTGACAACCTTGAAAGCATTCATTGTTGAGTTGTGCATTAGGTATTTCTCTACAATATTTTTTTACATTAACATACTACACTTGCAAGTTTAGGTATTTGTTTGTAGAGCTAGTCCAACATGCTTATTATGATACTTTGTTGTAAATGACAAAACAATGTGAGCAAAGTCAACAATAATAATGTAAATTGCAAATTTGTTATAGATTGTGGAACAATAGATGCACATGGATATGAGTTCAAGGATAAACAACAAGCACCACATCATGAGTAATGTGGAAAACCTGTAGGAACATTTGTTGTAAGAGAAAGAGTGATGTTGCTATAACATATTTGTTTCACTAGTAAAAAAACATGTATTTTTTTACTTGTTTTTGTTGACTAATATAGTTGAAAATGTGTCATTTTCAACTCAAATAGTTAAAATTTTAACATCTTTCAACTATATTAGTTGACAAAAACAAGTTGAGAAACACATGTTTTTCTACTAGTGCTTGGCAATTTATGTTTGCGCACACATTTGCACCTAGGTGAATATTTGCCTATCTGCATGGAAATTGATGACAATGTTTCAAAATCCACATGTTAAAGGCGAATTATTATGCATGTACAAGAGTTTCCTTCATTGATCTTGAGTTATTTGATGACAAATTGGTTGTATGTCACTAAAGACAACTATGGATCTTCTCATATCTTCTTTATTATGTGTTGATTTGTAAGGCTTGAGATAAATCTAAATGGACTAGATAATACATTACCACATAAGGGGATAAAATAATACATTACTACACATTATATGTGTGTGTGATGTGTGTGGGTGTACATGCTAAAAGTTCATTTTGGACTACCAAACATTGAAACCAAAAATTTGTATAGTGACAAACATCAACTTATGTCAAGTTTGAAATATCTTATTTTACCATTTATGAAATTCAGATTTTTTCTATTGGATTTTCTAGGCCTCAAACATAGTCATCAATTTAATTTAAGTAAAATCCTAAGTTTGCCAATAACTTTGATTATTGTGCGGTTTAATTCCAAGTGATGCACCCCCAAACTCCTTGAAAGATTCAACTATGAGTTCAAAGGTGAAAACATTAGAAGAAAAAGGTGTTGGGGTACATTCCCTAGCTTGTAGCATTTCGGGAATAAGAAGGGCATGTTAGAACTTTGGAATAGAAATTATGACAAGTGACAAGCGGGTCGATTATTCATATAAACCTACACAAACCAAACAATAAGTTGGTTAATGCATAGTTAAAGCATTGTTAGTGCACGAACAAACCATGGGCATACATAGATTCATAAGACTCACCACGACCTAAACTTGGGGGAAACCACCATATTCCCTTTTATAGTATTCTCTATGACTGGCCATGGGGGTTGCACCCAAATGTCATTTTTCTCAAGACTCCCAAGTTTAGAAACCCCAAAATTATTGAAATTGAAACTTTCGCCACTTTGGACACTAATAATTTCTTGTGTAGACCTCTGATTAAAATGATGTTCAAAGAAAAGTTATAGCCCTTGTTGAGAGCTTTCCAACAGTATGTGGCATGCGACCTACACACATGTAATTCAAAGTGATTCCTAACTTTTTAGCGGTCAATAATCAAATTGACATTTTGACTTTCAACCCTTCTTTCAGCCATAACTTGTGTTGTAAATATTCAAATGGATCATGCAAGTCCATTTTAAACATTAAATCTCAAGAACTTTCCAATGGTATAAATAAGTCTTAAATCCAATGAGTTTTAACCCCTAAAATCATTCTCTAAAAATTCAGGACTCCATAAGGACTCTAATTCCCAAAGTGGAAGTCCACCTAGGAGTGTGTGGGTTCATTCCCTCACATTCTTTTACACTTCGAGACTATAAATGTGACTCCCAAGGCTAGGGTCGTGACACCAAATTTATCCAAACCATGATTTTTTAATTGTTGACCAAATTTTGTGATGTTTAATGTTTGATGTTTAAAGCACATGCGTCAAGGGAAATGTGGAGCTTGTTAATATGAACTCAGGCTCTTTCTAGTCTATTTATTGTGGGCTTAAACTTGAATTTTGGCCATTATTGCATGTCCTGCTTTTGATCTTTCTCTACATGTTGATGTCCAACATATTGGACGTGGGAAAAAATTTCAAATATTGATCAAGGTCATAAGGGAAGTGAATATATATTTATTCATTAGCTCATGTCTCATTGTCAAGTTTTACCAATGCACTTTCACATTTTTCTAAAGCTTTTACTCATGACCTTTAATGTAAGCTTTAACATTGGTTTCTATAGAAGGCATGGTTAAGCTTATATGATGCCAAGTATGCTAAATTTTTCTCATTACCATCTTTTGGGCCTAGTGCATGTTGTATGTGGTTGATTATTTATGTCTTAAGTTGGGGCTATTGTGTTCATATTGAATTTGCAATTATAGATTTCACACCATGATTGTATTTACTTCATAACTACATATTGATGTTCACATATTAGGATGATGGTGTGGTATCTTCATGTTTATAACATGTTAGATGATGTGCTTTGGCAAGCTTTGAAGTTTTTCAAAGGTTATTTGTGATAGGTGAAGGCTTAGGAACAAAACTTTCCCAAGATAAATGTTTGTTACCTAAAATGACATAGTTGAGGGCGAACATGTAATTCAAGAATAACATCCAAGGATTCTATAGTAGGTGCATGAAAAATGTAAGTAATAGACAAAACCAATTTGTAGTCAATAAACAAGATTAGAACAAAAGGGTGACAAATCAAAACTTCCAACTCTTGAATGTATTTTATAATGTGAATTATTTGGCAATTTATATTTTGACAAAGAGAGCAAGTGAGGGGAAGGGGGTCCCTTGGTTTCTATGAATTACAATGAAATTATCTTCATATGAATGTTGCATTTATTTGAAGATTTGATGATTTTCACTTCACAATACTCATAATGATTGCTTTGATTTATTCAATACATCACTAGAAGAAAAACATGTATTTTCAACTAGTCTTTGTGATCAAATTTTAATCACAAGAGATATTTTGCAATTAGAATCTTTTTAGTCGCCTAAGACAAGTCACATGTGATAAATTAGTCACAAATGACAAAGGGTATTGTATGAAAGAAAAAGTCAACAAATACATTTCATCCTTTGACTCCATTATATGCGTATTGTCACATGCGACTAAAATGCAACTATTTTGGTCACAATTAAGGGCAAATGATGTGTTGCCATGTGTTTTAATATTTGATTATTTTTATTATTTTTATTATTAAGAAATAATTTAGGATTTTCAATTCAAATACTTGGATGATTTTATATTATGACACGTGGCCCAATGTAAACATGCCATGTGGCATAAAAGAATTTAATGAAAATATCAATATTAGGTTAGTAGGTACCTAGGTAGGTACATAAATATGTGCCTATAAACCTAGGCTACATACCAACCTACCTACTTAGGTTTAAAAAATAAGTAGGTAGGTTGTACCTTCCTAAATTAAATACCTATTCATATAAGTAGGTATTTAGGTAGGTAGGTACATAGGTCGACCTAGGTGGGTAGGTCAAATTAGGTACCTACTTAGCTAGGTAAACAAGTAGGTTGCGAAGGTAAGTACTTTAAAAATGTGCATAATTTGTTTTTTTGTTTTGGGTTGAGCCTTTTGATTAGCTCATCCCATGTGCACAAACTTCTTATTGTGAAATTGGATGACCACGCCCCCTTGTTTATATAGTGTTCAAAATATAAATGAAGAACAAACAATATGGGATAAGTTTTAAAGTTGCAACTTCCTCACAAATTAAGTTGTAATTCCAAAACTTTCTTCATGCCTTACTTTCTTAGTTTTTAGATTTATAAATAATTCAAGTTCTAGATAATTAGATAATCATTTAATTAATAATGATTAAATTTACATATATTTAAATTATAAATTATACACTACAAATATTCATTATGAATTATGAATTATTTAAATAAGTAATATCTGTTTAATATTTAATAAACTAGTTTATTTAGTTACTCACAAATTATTAATACATAACTCATAAATAATTAACTAACTAAAATATTTGAAATATTTTATTACTTTTTAGAATCTGATCAAATTATATACAATTTAATTGATCTAAAAATAATTTAATTATTATAATTAAAAATTAACTATTTTAAATATTTATGCTAAAATTATAAGTAATGAATTAACAATTACTATTAGAAATTAAATTTTTACACGAAATTTTAAAAACATATTATTCAACTAATTACATTTTTTTATTGTATAATTACATTTATTTTTAAAAAAATTATTATAGGTCAAGTATTTTTTGTTTTTTTGGTAATTATTAACTATAAATACAATAATTTGTTATATGTAACATTAATTTTCATAATCATTGTGAAATTACTAAAAACTATTTATCATGGATGATTAATCACATATTTTTTAATAATAATAATATTATTATTATTATTATTCGTGAAATTAAAATCAGTCAAATAATTATTTTAATTACAGTATAATTTTTCCAAAAATTAAATTCATGTTTGAAGTTATAAATATAGAGTGTGAATAATTATGTTCAATTAGAAAATAATTATGCACATACTAATTAATTTTTATTTGAGGTAATTGTAATGATTTTAAAGTAATGTCACATTAATTTCTTCTAATATAAGAATATATGGCTTGAGCAAGGTGTATTGATGTTCTATTGTTTTTTTTACAAAGGTCCCAGATATTTATATTAATAAGCATAACAACCAAAGCTTTGTGTGAAGAATGTCAAAGCTACATCAAGTTCTTAACTTGCACATTGAAAGTATAATTTACATATAATGTATGAACTAGGTATATACTTTAAATAGTTGATGTTGCCAATTATGGATATACTTTAAAGTCTTACCTTGCAATCATACCTTGTAGCTCGTACATTACTGACATGGATGAGTAGACAGACAATATGTTTCAAGGATACTAACCATATCGAAAGACTCGTTGTGTTGTTGCCTGAGTCCTCAAAACAGATTCTTTCGGGGATCATCAGCTCCCACAAATCTCCTCACAACCCAAAATAGATTCCCTTGGGGATCATCATTAGCCTAGGATTTGTGACACACCCATGAAAAGTCCCTCCTCCTCCAACCCAAACCTCTGTCACCAAAGCCAACTTGGTCATGGTTGTCACTTGTCAAGCTGCTACAGTCCCTAACAAACTCAACAACATAGTTGAATGGGTTGAAATCCCTCAACCAATTGAAAAGCATTTGTCAGAAATTGCAGGGCTCAAAAATAGTCTTCAGACAACACCATTAAATCATACTATCCAAAACAGCAAGTTCCAAAATGATCAACTAAGCAATCATTAACACTTCACCTATGAGAAGAGCAATATAAACAGAAGAGCTGGAATGCCAATTTCAACACATTTCCCAACCTACCATACAAGACCAAAGGCTCAGTCGATATAAACATATACACTTCTAAAGCATGTGGTATATAAAACATCGGGAAGTGAAAAGAAAGGTTGCTGTGCAATGTAAGGATGCAAAAAGAAAGATTGCTGTGCAATGTGAGGAAGTGAGAAAATTGCATCACTGTAGTAGACCTGAAGAATGATCAAAAGGACACTCACTATCGGTACAACTTAACATGAAAATTGTGATCATAACAGAATTGAATCTTGTGGAGGGTGAGAAAGAAGATGGCATACCCCTGGAAATCCATATTCGAGGAGACCCAAGCCCACTATAGCTATGACAGGAACTATAACAATGGGACTTATATACGTGCACCCACCAGTTGTGCGGGTTTAGGTAGTGGTTTTGAGATGACTATGAAACATGATGAGAATGCAACTCAGATCTGACTTTGTGTATTTCTTCAACTGTGTGTTTCAAACGGATTTTAGGCATGAATGATGATGATGATCTAGCCAGTGAGCTTGATCAATCCGGTCTAGGGCAACAAATTCAAAATCTTGATGCAAGTAAGCAAGCAACCTGCTTTCATTACCTGGTAGCTATGCCCCATAGGCCGCTGAATCCGAGTATGATGTTGAGCATTGAACCTGCGATGAAAGCTCCTTGTGTCGCTCTCATTGCGTGTTGAAATCTCTGGAATGCGAAAGGAGAAAAAAAATCCTCGTTTGTTATTAATGTTCCAAAGGTAAGGAGACACAGAGAGACAGAGACCACAGAAGTACAAGTTGAATGGAGAATTCCTCAAGTCAGAGGTTCCAAGAGTGTGTGCTACTATAAGAGGTGGATGATCTATTACCTCATGCGGGTCAGGAATGTCGATGATACGAGGAACATTGACGATGGAAAGCGTGATCGGCAGAAAATAGAAGGAGTTTCCCATAACTACCGGCAATCTTGAACCTAGTACAGTCTGCAACAAAGTATTGATCCCGGAAACAAAAAGCACGCTCTGCACAACACGTGCTAAATCACTCTGCAACAAACAAGACAAACAAAGAAAACACAACAACAACAACAAACAATCTTCCCACAATGTCCGCACAAAACAGACCACAACAAAACAGTAGCAAAGAAGAGCTTCTTGACGTGCATTTAATAGCAAAGAAAGTACAAAAAGAAGATCAAGATCTTTCTAAACCTTTATTTTCTATGTCTGTTTGTGAGTGTTTCTCCAGAAGAACATACCCAATGTCTATTAATATTAAGAATGACAAGAGATGGAATCAGCACTGTCATCCCAAGCATGGTGAAGTAGTGCTGGAACCCTAAGATGATTGCTTCTCTTGCACACAAAAATCGGCAACTTCTTCCAAATCACAATTAGGAAAATACAAACAAACAAACAAAGAACCTCATACAACAGCAACAGCAGCTCATCTCTTTACAAAACCAACTCTGTACACAAGAAAAAACTGTGCTACTTCTTTTCCAAGCTTCCACCACCAAGAGAGCACCATCTTCACAACATAAACAAAGCAAAACCAAACAAGACAACAAAACGCAAATCTGCCAAGAACGAATCACGACTTCTTTACCCCATCGAGGATTGTCATTGATACAATAAGCGAGATTAGGAAGTTGCTCCAACGCATGGTGATGCAAATCCTCCGGCTTCACCATCTTCGGAGGAACTAAGATAGGCGTGACGCACTCCCAACTCCTTGAAGGACTCAAATGTGAGTCCAAGTGAAAGACAGCGGAAGAGGGAGGAGTCGGGATGCGTTCCCTAGCTCACAACACTTGGAGGGGTAGAGGGGCAAGTTAGAGCTCCGGGATGGGACTAGGAAGAATTGACAAGCTTATTCACTCACACGGGCCTGCACACAACCCACACAAAGTGGTTAGTGCTTAGTTGGAGCACCTTTGGTGCTGGGACAGCCACGGGCAACA
>Ga0209208_10013480_pt1 | contig 10207 bp, 9 predicted proteins | sample S1TSphfallax_3_FD_187694 | JGI IMG/M metagenome (GOLD analysis project Ga0209208, IMG submission 187694) | Host-associated microbial communities from peat moss isolated from Minnesota, USA - S1T2_Fd - Sphagnum fallax MG (SPAdes) (version 2) | ecosystem: Host-associated > Plants > Peat moss >... | reverse complement strand
GGATTAAAGAGTCATTTATACAATTAGAAAGCCCTTGGAACATAGATGTCTAAAATGGGCTTGCATAACCCATTTGGACATCTGAAACACAAGTTATGGCTAAAAGAAAGGCTAGGAGTCAAATTGGCAATTTGATTCTCGACCATTAAAAGTCGGGAATCGCCTCGATTTCCTTGCATGCAGGTGATGTGCAACATATCGTTGAAAAACTCTTGACAAGGGCTACAACTTTGCTCTAAACCTCATCTCAATCGGAGGTCTACACGTAAAGTTATAGGTCCCTAAAGTTGCAAAAGTTGCAATTGTGGGAATTTCGGGACACCCACTTAGGAGTCCCGAGACAAAATGACATTTGGGTGTTAGTCCCGTGACTAGTCACAAAGTATAATATAAAGGGGAAGGTGGTGGCTTCCCCCAAGTCTGGGCTATGGTGAATCTTGTGAGTCTCAATTTGCCCGTGGCTCGTCCTAGCACCAAAAGTGCTCCAGCCATGCACTAACCAACTTGTTGTTTGGTTTTGTGCAGGTCCGTGTGAGTGATTTAATGCTTGTCATTCTTCTAGTCCCATCCCGGAGCTTCAACATGCCCCTCTACCCCCAAAATGTTGCGAACCAGGGAGCATGTCCCCAACTCCTTGCTCTTCCATTGTTTTCGCTTCAAATTCACATTTGAGTCTGTCAAGGAGCTTGGGAGCGCATCACCTACACTTGCATCAAATGCACAAAAGATAACAATGTTAACAATTTAAATGTATGTGAAGCCAACAGATTGTTCTAAAGCCTTCAATGCTACCCCATTGGATATGATAAATTACAATTTGGTAACATATTTTCCTTCATTATTGCACTCAATCATGTGCTGTCAAATGTCCAACTCACACCCACTTTAAATTAAGGTTAAAGCAAAAGGAAGTATGGAGTTTTTCAATTTGATTCTCTGGATACTCTTCTCCACATTTTAGTAGTGTTTATGATGGTTTGTCACCTCAAGAGTATCATTTCAAATTCATAAACCATAACAAATTATATATCATATAAAAGAACATAAATGAAATGACTCACTTGTGATTGTCAAAATCGTATCAAACAAATGTGTTCAATAGTGATAAAGGGATATCATTTCAAACTCACAAAGAACACAACTACAATTTCCTACATGGGTTGTATGGCAAAATAAATAATTTATAAAGGAAATTTTGGAACATAGATAACTAACACTAGAAATGAAATAAAATTTCAACCACTTATGACTGGTTTAAAAGGATGGAACCAAATTGCAAGGATAGAAAAATGCGTGTAACATTTCAATTTATCCATATATGATTTAACAAACCTTATTAAAATACAAATTTCTCACACTTGTAGTACAATTGGAAAAAGCTTTGAAGGGGGGTATTTGTCAACAAATGTACTTTAGTTTAGCTATTGCAAAACTAACATATGTGTAAACAACTCCACAAATATGCCAAAGCTTGTTTATGCATCAGTTCAATACAAATTTGATGTCAATTTCCAAGCCCTATACACACTTAACATATTAAAAAAATCAATGCACTTGACCCAATCCACATAATCAATCAAGGAAAAAAAAAATTAAAACAAGACATTAATCATTATTATGCAACAACAAATCCCAACTTTTGTAAATCAAGATTCAAGATATGATACATTGTTTCATGATGTTGAATCTATGTTATGCCTAATTCTACCACATTAAGACAAATGCACATTAAGATAGATGCACATTGTCTTCCAATGACAAAATAGTCAACATTTCCTCATCTATAACTAGTACACTTTGCCAATTAGCGTAGAACTCTTTTCCAAAATCCTGCAAAGGTATAACAAGCCAAAAAATTACTAGTTAAATGTCAAAAAAATAGCAAATCATTGAATGACACTTCAAATTCAAAAACAAAACAAAAAATACATTATGCAAAGATATCCAAAACTAACACTAAAGATGCAATAAAAATTTGACCACTTGTGGCTGGTTTAAAAAGGTGCAACCAAAATGCAAAGAAAGACATATGTGGAACACCTCAAATTATCCATAAGACTTGACAAAATTTTGACACACGTAATACAATTGGAAAGCTTTAAGGAAGGGTATTTGTCAACACATGTACTTTTGTTCAATTGTTGCAAAACTAGCAGATGTGTAAACAAGTCCATAAATCTACTAAGGTCTATTTATGCATTAGTTTAATACCAAATTTGATGCCAATTTCCAAGCCCTACACACATTTAACATTTTTAAAAAATCAATGTTTGTGATTTAATCTACACAATTAATCAAGGAAAATTTGCTAAGGAAAAAACATTAATCATTTTTTGTAACAATAGATCCTAACTCTTGTAAATCAAGATATGATGTTATGTCATGATGTCAGATCTTATGTGTTAAACCTATCCCCCCCATATTTATATAGATGCACATTAAGATAAATGTTCATTATCTTCCACTAATGAAACTAACGCACTCCCAACTCCTTGAAAGATTCAAATGTGAGTCCAAGTAGAAAACAACGGAAGAAGGAGGAGTTGGGGCACACTCCCTAGCTCATAACACTTTGAGGGGTAGAGGGGAGTGTTAGAGCTCCGGGATGGGACTAGGAAGAGTTGACAAGCTTCACTCACTCACACGGGCCTGCACACAACCCACACAAGGTGGTTAGTGCATAGTTGGAACACCCTTGGTGCTAGGACGAGCCACGGGCAACACAGACACACAAGACTCACCACAGCTCGGACTTGGGGGAAGCCACCACCTTCCCCCTTATAGTATACTCTGCACCTCTCCATAGGGTCCACATCCAAATGGTTTTTCTCTCTCGGGACTCCCGAGTGGGAGTCCCAAAATCGTGCTAGTTGGGACTCTCATGATTTTGAAGCCCCATAACTTTGCAAGTAGACCTTGAATTGAGGTGCAGTCTGAAGCAAAGTTATAGCTCTTGTTGAGAGCTTTCCAATTGTATGTCGCACATCATCTGCAGCTAAGTAAATTGGGTCCATTCCTGACTTTTTATGGTCGAGAGTCAAACTGACAATTTGACTCCCAACCCTTCTTTTGGCCATAACTTGTGTTTCAGATGTCCTAATGAGCAATATGAGCCCATTTTAGACATCTAAGTTACAAGAGCTTTCCAATGATATAAAGAATGCCACAAGCCATTGAGTTTTGACCCCTAAAATTGCTCTCTAAAGTTTTGGGAGTCCACCGAGACTCCATCTCCCAAAGTGGGAGTTGCCTTGGGAGTGTGAGGGTTCATTCCCTCACACTTTCTTACACTCCCAGAAGTACGTGATGTGACTCCCGGGCTTCCTCTTGGCCCGCACTTTTGCAACCCCTTTGCCTTGGTCGCAAGCCCAAAGCTAGGGTTGCGACAAAAACAATCAACATTTTTTCATCTATAACTAATGTACTTTGCCAATCAACCCAAAACTCTCTTCTAAGATTTTTCAAATGCACAAAAAACTAAAGAATTACTTGTTGAACTTTTAAAAAATAACAATTGAATCATTTACATATCCTACCATAGTACCTAGATATTAATCACAAGTCAAAGAGGTCTAATTTTCTATTGTAGACATCTATTACTTGAAAGAGAGTTGTTTCATTGTTGTCATGACTTGATTCCATCCACCAACCACCAATGTGCACACATGTTACCATATTCCATCCCACCCTATGTAAACAAAATGTCTAATAATTTAAATAGGCATTCCAATTTTCTCTATTGCATAAAACTATATTCACTCCCCATGGATGTTCATGAAATGGAACCCTAAACAAGGGTAGGTCTCCTAAGTGAGGATGATCAATGCAAAACTTTGGAAGTGGATTGAGCTCATAGACTATATTGGTTTGAGGAAGATTGTAAGGAACTCTAAATCTTGGGATAGAGCTTTAGTTTACACACATCTTGTTGAATGCCAATGCTAAACTCTCACTAGTTTTCCCATTAAGCCCTAGCAAGTGCATCTTAGCAACAATTTAGTTTAATGTTATTAACACAAGTAAATGGCTCTCACAAAAATTGAACAAGAAGTTGTAACCTAAAATGTGAGATGTGCAAGTTTTTATACATAAATTTTCAACTTGGGTCTTGACACTTCAATCACAAAACAATCAAACTTATATTCCCAAAGTGAAGAACAACTCACCTTCATCTTTTGGACAACGTAACTCCAATGTTCATTTGTTGCGTTCGTGTTTCTTGCATTCACCATTAACGATCCTTCAATTACAACCAATTTACTTCAAGACCTATGCTCAAAGCACATAAGAAGCAAATGACTTCGAAGATGAAAAACTAAGAGGTGGTCAACCTCTAACAAACCTTAACACATGATAGACGTCCACAATCAGCCATCCTTCAAATTAACCGTCATGAAATGCACATCCAAATTGTTGCATTTCATTTTCATTCGTTCTTATGTTTATCATCCAAAAAGAATGTATTTTAATTGTCGTCACATCATTTGTCATGATTTCATATGGTGACAATTACATCCAATCATGATATTTTATCCAACATCTTTCAATTTCGTCCAAATTGTTACATCATCCATTATGTGCGATTTTTTGACACAAACTTGTCATAGATAGGGGGGAAAGAACTAACATCAAAAAATCATTATAAAATTCAAAACCCATGGATAAGGCTCACATCTTCTCCAAGTTAGAAAAGTTGATGAAGGATTCCTTTTGTAATTAAAAGAAAATATTCACTAGAACAAAAACCATAAGCATAGCCGTTGAAATTAATTCAAAAATCACACCATTATCCCTATTTACATCCAAGATTTTTTTTGATAGGGCCATAGGGTACTTATATATTAACATTTTCAAAAAAAAGTTGATGTCATTTCATTAAAAAAAAAAGGTATTTTGCCATGTGGGCAAATTGCCCTACAACTAGCATGATCCAAATACACAACCTTAGATGGTAGACCTTAATGGATGGGCCTCAAAATTGGTCAAATGATGCATCTCATTTACATTAATAAATTGCACCAAAAATTCCCCAAACAAATAGGTATATATAACATTTCCATGCATTACAAAAGGTATTTGTTTTACAAGACAAGATTTATTATTTATGCAATACTAGCAAAATACCATTTATATTCACAAAAATATAAATATTTTTACATTTTTGTAATGTGTTTGTTCCATACTACAAGATTGTTATTTTACATTTTCATTATCCAATATTTAAAATTGTCATATATGGTATTTTATACCAAAAACTACGAAGGATTGTATTTTTGAAACACTCAAGCAAACTAATACCCCATCACTTTTCGTTGTACTACATTCTTTTACCAACCAGTTGTTGTGTTACATCTTTATGCTATTTTGCTATTACAAAATCATGGCAATAGACTCTTTTAGTTCTTTTGTTGTAGCACAAAGCTCCACTAGCATCTCCTTAATCTGTTTGACATATTTCTCAATCATTGATGCCCACTCTTCATTTGGCTCATGTGCAACAACACAAGATGATGTTTCAATCTATGCCCACAACATTAATTAGGAGCCTTTTTCCATGTCTACCCTATTTGACATAGTGTCCAACCAACTACTTTCCTATGGCTATGAAGAGCTTGGATGTATTGAAGTAAAAAGAAGATAACAAATTGAAGTGATTTGGCGCCAATTGCTATCTTGCCATGTTATAATTTTTTTGTGGTGTGACTATGTGTCTATAGTTGATGATGAAGCTCCTAATCCTACTTCACAAACAAGGATGTGCACAAGGAAGATAACAATGCATTTCATAACATCTAGTCATTATTGTCATTACAAACAACCATAAAAGAATGATTATCTTCTTGAGTTGAATATAACTCTAGTTAAAACACAATTGGAGAATTCCAACTAGTAGAATAAAGAATTTTAACAAATTCATGGCTATGTTTTGGGTGTGCATGAGTTCTAAGAGATGTTGCCTTTTGAGTTTTAGGGTTTTTTACAAGTTTGCTTCTATATATTGGCTCAATGGTTGCCAAATTCCTTACAAGATCTAATGTTTTTCCTCTTGTGGGTTGCTATTTCCATGGCCTCTATGGGGTTAGCCTAAATACTTATCCCCAACATGTTTATCCTTGTTGGCACCACTTTGTAGACAAATGCAAAAGCATTCTCTATAATGCATAGACAAACTAGGTCATATATACACATGTATTAAAATTTTAAATTAATGGATTATGTTCTCTATTGAATTTACCATGGTAGAATTTGAGAACAATTGGAGGGATGGCTTTGGACTTGGTTAAATGATAGAGACTCACCATGCTTCAATGGACCAACAAATGACATGATGTCTCCATGTTGAAATTCAACTTTTGCACCATTCCTTTGAAGCTTATGTTCATTAACAAATGTCCCATTTGAGTTGCAAAAAAGGTATAATATTGTCAACTTCTATATTCCCATCCATTAAATACTAGACCATTTTCGAGAGGCTTTTATAAGTTTAGTCTAAAAACATGGAACCTTAATATAACCAAAATTTACATACAATTCCTTTCATCTAGTGTCAACAAAAATGAACATTTGAGGGGTTATAAAACCTTGGAAATAGTACCTTGAATCTTTAATGCAAATGGTGACACAATCCCCGAGACTGAATTTGTGATCAGGAGTTTGAATTTTCATATCTACATCACAATTTTTTTGAAATATTTTGTAATTCATCATAGTAAAATTCAATGAATCAAATCAACACACATCTTTCACCAACTGACCCAAAATATGTTATGCCCCAAATAGCATGATATGCACACCCTAAGAAGGAAAATCTTCACATGTGAATGAATGCACACCACATGTCCAAAACAAACAAAACAATACATCCATTTTTTTCAATAGCTAAAAAATATTTGTTGTGTGATACATGTTGTATATGGCTTGGAGCAACATAAAATGCATGTCGCAATGACTGGTTACAAGCCCACACCCAAGGTTGCTCTGCTTTGGTACTTGTGGGTGTACACGAGTTTTTGTAGAAATGACAATCAATATGCCCCACATAGTCAAAACTAGTTGAAATCCCACATGTTGCACCATGGATTTGATATCATGCTTTGGGAAGATTGGGACTTTCTTCAATGCATAAAATAATATGACCATCTCGATCCTCTTCTTTGAAATTAACTTGTGTTGATGTTGATACTTCCATTACCATCCTTGATCAAACATCCACCCCTACAATGCCAATATTAGTAGTTACATGTTCATGTTTTCCTATAGCTACAAAATTGAAGTTTTCAACAAGTGAATATTGTGTTGTTTCAACAAAATTTTAAGGTTTTAACAAGTCAAAAATAATTGACATTTGTCAAACAATATTCTTTTCTAGGGTTATAAGAAGTTAGAAATAATTGATGTTTGTCAAATAAATTATTTAGTTATAGGGTTTTAGTAAATTAGAAATAATCGACATTGAGAATTTTTTTTCTAGGGTTTAAGCAAGTAAAATATAATTGGCTTTAAACAATTTATTTTTGGGTTTTATTGAGTTAAAAATAATTGGTGTTTAACAAAAAATTTCCTACGATTTTAACAAGTTAAAAATAATGGGCATTGACCATTTTTTTTCTAGCAAACATTAAATAACAAGTACAAGTTAAATGTAGCATCGAAATTGACACAATTATAATATAATATAATATAGTGCCCAGTAGGAAAAAATATCAATTTTTTTATTGTACCCACACAATGACTAATTGTTTAAGTAATAAATGCATTTTCAAAGGGAAAAAACTAATGTAGTGGTTAAAATTGCCCTTATAGCCCAAAGGTCTTGGTTTCAAACCTTTTCCTAAATTTTATTTTTCATCCACAAATGAAATAGATGAAAATAAGTTCCCAAGGGGAAAATGGGCTTAAGTTGCTCCCAAGGGAACAACCATGTTTTTGTGAGAGAAAAAGCTCTTTCCTAGAAGCCAACATGTGCTAGTAACATACTAATATCACAAGTATTATTAGCCTTGGTTAAAGAAGGGAAGACCCAAACCAAGTCCCTTTATATTAATAATTTAATACTCATGTTGCCATGAAGGTTGGTGAGTGGATCATCACATTGTGACTATTGTTTAACTTACCTCCAAAAATGGGAAAATGCAAATACCTTTCCCACACCTTCATGTTAGTGACAAAATCACATGCATCACTTGACTTTGCAAGACCACATGACCTTCCATACCATCACCTTAAAAATTGTACCTTGGTAGCTAGATGGGCAATACTGAGCTAAACCCAATAACAAAATAGTCCTTCTATAAACATCAATAACCTATTCCACTACACATGTCAATTATAATTGCACACCTAGATTGATCCACATAAGGTATCCTTTGTGCATCCTACACCACCACCTTTCAAACTAGACCAATATTTGTAAACAACCAAGGATCAATATTGTTTTTGATTTTTCCATGAAAGATTGTTGTACTCGTAGTTTAAATAAACTATGGCCCACCATCAGTAAGTTGGTTACAAGATAAATAGATCATATGAGTGGTTCTCCATATTGTAGTCGAGGAACAAAACATTATAAAAAATTACATGATTCAATTGAAGAACATTACATAGACCAAATACATAAAAAAATTGCATTGAATTTATAAAGCCTCCCAATGAGAAATAAAACATGTGGAAACGCCTAATTCTTTAACCTAACTTTTGTTCTTAATATATAATACATTTATCGAATCATCCAAACATATGGATCAAGTCCATCAATCCCAAGTATTGTGTATAGATGACAAAAATGGAGACCATAGAGTAGTTACACACATGCAAATGTGGAAAGTAACCTAAGCCAATAGCCATTCATTATTTTTTTCTACAAAAATTCACCTTTCCATACCTGACTACTACCCCATTACATCCTTCAACTTCAATTGTGGTGGATCATCATCCTCATTTGTGACAAGTAATGGAGTATCCTAACCTTCCATTATCTCACCAAGTTGCAACCAAAACCACCCAACTGCAAAAGGGGTGCCATGGTGCACACATCCTTGCCCACTAATCCTTTATATTATTCATGTTGTAATAACCCACTATTGGCCATGATTAAGCAAAATGACCAAGTCCCCCATTTGAAATTGCATAAACATAACATTTTCCACGTCTTAAGGTAATCCTACATCACAATGTCTGCACGGTTTGGGAAGCGCATAGTCTTCCCTCAAATGTAAGATTCACCCCACCCACCAAGATGATGATACAACCCATACTCACCTCTTTTTTGTTGCATGACACCTTGCATGCACAAAACCATGCTCATGTGTTCATTACACCTCAAGACAACGACACAATCTTCTTCTTTTGTCTCTACCATCCCACCAAATCCCATTCATCCCATCATCAAAAGTATGGCTATTGTTGTCTACCATGAACAACACTCATGCCCAAGTAACACCTTGTTTCGATGAGTCAAATAAATTGAACATATTTTTGTAACATGGCATACTTCTTGCCATTCAATAATGCCATTGTTTTTGGTAGCATGCCCCACCCCAATCATGTTAGGTTTTAAGATTGTGCATTTCCATAGTGCATGCCCCAATTGATGTAGTACTATTGTTTGTGGCATCCCCCAACCCATGATGGATGAGGTTTATGGTTGTTGTGTGCACTTTTTTGGGCTCTACCCCAATTATACTAGTAGGGGCATGGCATGTGTCCGGTTGTCCATGAGTATTGTTGTCTTTGGTAACATGCACCACCCCCTGTTGGCTAGGGTCCAAGGGTGTGTGTACTTTTATAGCTTTTGACCCAAATGTTGTAATAGGGTTTGCCCTAATTGCTACTATTCCTAAATTAACCTTCAAACCTATTGATCTTGTATTAAACACCCTACCTTTGTATTTGCGAAAACATTCACCATGACAAAATCCATAGTTGCATGCAATTGTTCAATGCCTTGAACAATGGTTGCTTCTAGAACCTTTTCACCATGCCCATCCATTTCTTGTGGTTTTGTTATTGTTGCTTGAATTTGAGATGAAAGAACATATGAATGACATCCTTGCCACATTTCCGACCATTCCCCAACACTTAGAATTAACTATTGAATAAAATTGAACTTTATCCTCAAAACCAATTTGAAATTATAATAGATAGCAATTTATGGCCATTCACTAGATTATAGTTGCCAATAGAGTATAGCCTCATAATTGCCATTTTG
>Ga0209208_10013479_pt1 | contig 10207 bp, 10 predicted proteins | sample S1TSphfallax_3_FD_187694 | JGI IMG/M metagenome (GOLD analysis project Ga0209208, IMG submission 187694) | Host-associated microbial communities from peat moss isolated from Minnesota, USA - S1T2_Fd - Sphagnum fallax MG (SPAdes) (version 2) | ecosystem: Host-associated > Plants > Peat moss >... | reverse complement strand
GGAAGGTCTATTCCCATTCTTCTAACCTTTTGACAATTTCATAAACCAAAAGGATAGATCACATAACCATTCCATTGATGTAGATTCATGACAAGTTAAAAATTTGGCAAGTGACTATCATTCCCTTTTTCAAACTAAATGATAGGTTCTTCAAACAAAAAATGATTACCATGGCCCATTTTGGGTTGTTGCATACACTCAAAATTCCATAAATTTGTGTTTTTATTTATTGTAAACTTAAGACAAATTCCATGTTCAACAACTAACCACCATTCATTTTTCCCAAACTTTTGAAAGATTCAAGAATTCCAACTAAATAAACCACAATGCCATCCAAAGGTTATAGATTAAGGACAAATTAAGAAATGGAAAAATGATTGCCTAAACCCTAAACTAGATAATAAGTTCTAGAAGCAAAAAAAGATTGCCATTGCCTAGATTATTGTTGTAAGCATACCACATACGATTCAAAAATCCACAAATTATTGCTCTGGTTTGCTACAAACTTAGGACAAATTTTTAACTCAATAATTGACCACCATTCCATCATTCCAAACATCTGCTAAAGTCTAGGAAAAACAAAACAACATACATTACCTTGTTGCAGACATTCCACAAGTTCAAAATGTGCCTACCAACAATTACAAAAATTGTTGCAACATCAAATTATCGGCTACTTGTCATCTAGGACTTGGGTACCCAAGATCATTAAGAGCTTTCAACTAAACATTTACATAATACTAATTTGTAACTTACCACTTGGCAATTGCTTGTTCATATGGAATGGTTTGCAAAGAAAAGAAGTGTTGGTTATGGAATCTAGTGCACAATTCCAAATGCGTGCTTAGTCGATTTTGCAGCCAAGTTTCATGAATTTCATAGTGTTGAATATTTGTTCATCTTCAATAGATCCAAGGACCTAGACAATGGCAATTTCAGTCAATTTGATGAATTCCAAAAGCTTGTGGTTGAAAACTAGAGATCCAAAAACCCCATGCCAAAGCTTGGTAAGAGGATTGAAATCATTTTCTTCACATAGGACAAGTTTGAAATTATGACACATGGTCATCTTGAAAAAAAAGACTTGCAAATCTAAGGTGTGGTTGGAAAGCAAAGTAGGCACCATTTTGTCGACATCACCCACATTGCGAAGGATGCAGAAGGTGGCCTTTAACACCATTAGCTACATGTGGAGTTCCTCCTCGGCCTATTTGGGATTTCTAGACCATAATTGGGGGTAAAACACACCCAACGTTGTCATAATTTGGTGTTTTGGAAAATGCCTTTCAACCATTGCCCCTTCACATTATTGGTTCACATTGGCCATAATAACCTTGAAAGCATCTTTAGTCGTAGGTTGTAGCTCTCTAACACTAGATAACTCATGTTGGTAAACTAGATATTTGTGTCCAACAAAAGAAAAACCGAAGTACATTGCATCCTCACCTCCATAAAGGTCAAAAAACTAGCTCAAGGGAGGTTTTTGTTGGTTAGGGTTTCAATTATGTTAAATTCATCAAATGCAAGGTCATCAAATCTAATGTAAGGAACACAATACAACATATGAAGCTCGACTTGTGCTAGCTTCACACTTTCAACAAAATTGCACATAAATACATTTCTACCTTATGCAATTTTGATGAGTGTGTGCAAACACTTTAGTAATGGTTGAACACAAGGTAGCCCCAAGATCAATTCAACATCACACATTGCATTCAAATTCTTTAAAGCTTGATCATTCCTCACACTCTCAGCATTCATCTTCACAGTTAAAGGACAAAATTTTGCATAAATTTGTTTAACTAGAGAAAACATAAAAATCCAATGTGTTTTGACATTCCTCAATAGTTTGTTGTTTTTGGTGTTGAGCAAGTTTGCCAACTTTTGGTATTATAGGTAAAAACACATTAGGGTGGCTAAATTTCGACAGATTAAAGTCCTTTTTCAAAGTCCTTTTCTAGTGTAATTGAAAATTGGCTTAAAATATGAATATTTATATTATATTGAAAATAACATTTTTTTCCATTTCCAATTTCAAATCATGATGTTATAAGACATAAAAACAATTAAAGAAAGTTTTTTTAAATAACTATTTTTAAATGCATAAAATGGCTTTAAAAATAATTGTAATTTTTAAGATTTTGTAAAGTCCATAACATGAAAAATTTAAATCACATTCTATTCCTTCAATGCATCTATAGTTTTTTTAACATAATTCATCCAATATCCCAAAGTTTCAAACACATAAGACTAACACATTATAAGTTACAAGTCCATATCCATGAGTTTTGCAGGGTGTGACAAAATTTGTCATCAAGATTTAAAAGTCCATTATTCATTAAATAATAAGGATTGTGATGTGTTTTTTTGCATTTTTAAAATGCCCAACTCTTTTAACATTACATATGTAAATCCTTTTCTTGATATTTTAATGAAAATATTAACATTTTATTTTTAGATGAAGGAAAAATTGCAAGTGTGACACCTAAGAAGGGATTACGTAGTGTGTTTTCACCTTTCCATGAACTTTTTCAGACTATGAGCAAAAAAAACATACAAGCTTTGCAATATGCCCTTTAATCAACACACAATGTCTAAGTCAAATAAAATGCACAATAGGTGCAAACAAGGTAACATGAGCCGCAAATGCCTACTCATGGGACTACTTTTGGGGAATATTTTTAAAAATATATATATTTTAAAATCTTCAAAAAAAGTTCAAATTAATTTTTTAAAAAAATGTTATTATGTCAAGGTTTATGTAAAAGATTTCAAAATGTATGTAATTTTCAAAAGTTTTGAAGTCTATTTATAAGTCCTTTTAATGCTCAAAAACACGTGTTACAATGTTTAATGATATTTTTTAGAGCTTTTTATTCATCAAATATCTTTCAAATTAATTCACATGTTCCAATGATATATTATGAACTTTACTATATAAAAAAATCTCATATTTGCAACACCAAATTAAATTAGCATTTCTAAACGTGAAAAACTGAACACTAGTTACACTTGCTGTAATAGGTGTTAGGGTGATTACACCCCACTATTAAATTTTTTTTATGGGTAAAATAATGAACCCCATTTAGGAATGGGGCCACACCTTATTTGAATTATAACGCTACATTTGTCTGATGCCCTTGGAAAATGCCATTGCCATCACATCCCATGTTGACTACCTTTTCAACCAACTCTTCCATCCCTAACCCAACAAACCCAACTAATGCTTTCAACAACAGTCCAAATATATTATCAAATGTGGCAAAAACCCTAATAGTTTCAACACACAAGAAGATCAGAATCCTTTTTTAAGCTTGCACCAAATATAAGTGGATTGATAACCACTGAACTTTGTCAGTTGTCATGACTTTGTCTACACTAATTACAATGAAATGGGTAGAAGAAAATGTGGCTTAAGTGGCCTCTAACAATATCCTATGCATCACTTCAACCATGCCCCAACTTGAGGTGTTAGACCGGTATTTTTTAAAGATAGATTTAACCTTCATCATTTCGAGGAAGTTCACAAATGCTCATAACTAATCATGGGACGACCATGGGTCAACAGGTGATAGATGGAAACAAATTGGACCCTAATCTTAAACCCTAAACCTGGGACGTTAATTTGGAGTTAGTCCAAGATGGAAAGGCGTGTAACAACAAAGAACTAATGCTCATTCTAGGCATGCACTGAGTTTTTATTGAAGTAATGTGAACTTGCATCCACCCTTGGCATGGAAACTTTTGTTTTCCATTGCCCAACATGTTATAAGTTAAGTTTGGAGTTATAAACTTTTCTTTCCTTTCAACAAACGTGCATATCTTGCATCTAACATGTTGCACTAGCCCCTTGTCATCCATGACAAATTATGCCCATGGGAGGTGGGTTGTCCAAACATCTTGGAACTTTTGAAAGCCCTCATAAAGTTTATGTTTCTTCTATGAAATTTGAGTGGACATATTTTCACATTGAGTTGAATCAAACAAATGCATAGAAGATGAAAATGCATTTGAATGCTAATGCAGAACCCATATTATAGTCCATATGTTCACTTTAAAAGTCAATTACTATATGATTGGTGTATGTTTATTGAATTTCACCTTTTAATAAATATTTTTATTCAAGTTGGCAATTTTAATCCATAAATATTTTTTTCAAATTGATGATTTTATAATGTGTTTGTGGCATTTGAATAATGTACATTTTACAAAAGGTCCATAAAGACCCAAAAATTGAGCCATTGTAGCTTGCATCTACCCAAGATGTGGCCATTGAAATGTCGAATCCTTTGGTGGAAGAAAAATCTACGTCAAGGTCTCAAGTAGAAGGTGCTTGAATTTGCACCCCAATCATAAATAACACAAAAGGTCTTAATAGATCCAAAAAAATAACATTTGAACCTTTCAACAAGTTTCATTGCCCAAGGGATTGAATTTAGCCACAAAACAAGATTTGAACAAAAAGTGGGCAACTTTTTTTTATGAGGCGAACATTTCTTTCAATGTTATGCAACACCTGACATTCCTAGAAGCTATGAAAGCAATGTCTAAGTCTTGAACCTACTACAAACCCCCATCATACCATGCGTCATGCACAAATTATTTGTTAAAACAATCCAAGGTTGATGTGTCCAAATAAATAATTGAAAGGATGCATAATTTAATTCACAAATATGGAGTAACCATTTGTTCTAATGGTTGGGACAATGTTACTCGGTGTCCATTGTTGAATGTAATGTTTGCTCAATTCCAAATGGCGATGTTTTAATAGGTTTTGGATGACATTTTCAAGGAAACAAATGGATGCCCATTACATATGTAATGCATTGGATGGATACATCAAAACCATTGGAGTTGACAACATTGTACAAATTTGTAAAGACAATGTTTGAGCATGAAAAGTGTTGTTGACCTTCTAATCTGTCATTTTCTAAGTTTTTACTTTCAAGGTTGTGTTGCTCATTGTCCAAACTTGCTATTGGAAGATTAGGGAAAATCAACACGGCGAAACAAATTGTGAAAAAGGAAAAAACTTTTGTTTTTTTCATATTACAACACCATGAACCACTAGTAATCTTTTGTCATTATGAAACCAACCTAATGTTTTTAAACCCCACTAAAACACGATTTGGAACAAATTTTTCAATGGTTGAGAAGTTGTTCAAGTTGAGACTTGCCATTGAGTACATTATTATTGATCTTGATTGGACAACTTTTTTCAACACATTGTGTGGAAGCCATTGTTAGAAGTTGCTCACCAAAACGAAAGCTATTCAAGTTAATGTAAAGGAGGACAAATTTTGGGTTACTTGTGCCAATTTTGTGCACATGGTGGAAACAATCTTCGTGTCATTGAGGGCATTTGATGACAAACAACCTTACATGGGGAGGGCACGGCTTCTCATGAAAACATTGAAACGACATGTCTTATTACTATGAGATCCACAATTTGAATTACCATAAAACCTTGCAAATGTGATTAAAGATCAATTTTACTAGAAGTGGAAAATGTTAATGATTGACCTACATTATGCAAAGGCCCTTTCCAATTCATACTTATTGGGTTGCCTACATGATAATGTAGATGCAAAGGAGGCCTTAAATAACTTTTTGTGAAAAATAGTTGGTACTTCGACCGACTATGTTTTAGCTTTAAAAGACTTCACAAATTTTGTCAAAAATCAAGGTCCTTTTTCTAACACCCCCCTAGTGAAGAACCTAGACTTGTTCCCACATGATTGGTGGGATTTGATTGGAGTTAGTGGAAACACACTTGCACCCACCACTCGTCACATTTTGGTGCAAGTGTGTTTCACATCATCATGCGAATGGATTGGAATTCATACTCATTTGTCCATAGCAAAGTGCAAAGCCAATTAACATCAAATTGAACAAAAAACTTAATGTACATATACATTAATATCAAGCTCTTGTGAGAATGACTTGGCACCAACCCCACGACATGGTATGAGAAGAATATGTTGTCTAAAGATTTGATGTCCAAAGCAAACAAAAGTGAATCATTGGGCAAGGACCCCATAGTGTCATATGAGTTTGATGAAGATGAAGTCAAACATGACCCCTTTGAATTCCCTAATGATAACAACATTCTATTTTCAAGATTGTTGTCTAATTCATTGGTTTGGTAGGTTCAAGGGTCTGATAATGGGAATGCAAATCTGAACATGCCTATATTTGATTACTTTTTTCAAGTGTTTGATGACCACCCTAGGTTGTACATGTTTCAATGGTCCCAAGTCAACACACGCCCATGAAATCAATGGGTTCCATGGAAATGTTCCCCCTTAATAATTTAAAACACCATTAATTTGAATCATCATTCCAAAACCGGATGCACAATGAACACTAATAACCACCTTGGACATATAAGTGGACCCACTCATTAATCCTGCCAATATTGTAGTTGATAACATAATAGATATTACATTGGAGCCAAATGTGGGCTCACATATATAATCACTGACACAAGTGCACCTTGAGTTGAACATCTAAATCCTTCAAGTCTTAAAGTTACAAGACCCTCCAAGTTGATAGAACATGATTCACATTCTAACCATGCACCAATTAACGAGTACCTATGGTGTCCAACACCTTCGATGCCCAAAGTTGATGTGGGGTCAAGATTAGTCGCTATGGTAGCTTTCATGAATTGTCTTTAGCCACCTATGAAAACTCATCCACACAATGAGTTATTAAAAAGAAGAGGCTGATTAATCAACCAACAATTGCTTTTGTAGGTGAACAAAACTATAAGTGATCACACATCGATGATGGCATTTTGGATATTGAGGGATAATGCCCACTAAACAAATTGTGACAAAAAGTCAAGGTGAAATATCATCACAACCTTGTGTGGGATAAACACTTCAAAGGTGAAGGAAGGGCACAATTTAATGATGATGATGACAATGACACCAACATTCTTATTGAAGCAATTGAGGCCCCAAATGATAGTGATTACCATGAATTTTGATCTCAAATTCAAATCTTGCAATTAGTCATCCTTCTAGGTTACAAATCATAAGGGCTTCACAATCTTAGATTGTTTAAAAGTGCCAAGAACGTAGGCATTTGGCATTTTGCAATACTTACACACAGGTTGAACTTGATGTGCAAATCCACATGGTGGCCTAAACATATCTTCTTCCAACTATATGCTTTTATGGTAATACAATTGTAGCCATTTGCTTTGGGACCCTATTTGGAAATTAGTGTCATGTTAGACAATTTCATTTCCATAATATAAATTGCAAACATTCAATTTTTAGGGCACTTTAAATGAAGTGCCCCCATATAGTTGCAATTATATTTTTTCCAATCATTCCAATCACATTGTCATCTAAAAGGTTCAATATTCAATTTTGGGAACAATCTAATCATCTAATTCATTTTTCATTTGTAGAAGTTGACATATGATTATAATTAGCTAGATTTACATTAATTGTGACAAATTCTTAGGGGAAACAACTTGTTTGCCCATATTGCCCCATAAATAAATCATAAATATCAAATTTGTATAATATTGAGGCTATCCTATAATGTCCATATGTTGCATTTAGTGGCAAAATCCACCTTTACCCTATTGTTATGATCTATTACCTCCTCTACTATTACTTTCCCCAATAATACTACCATGTTGTCGATTAGCACAGATTTTAATCCAATGGGCTTCCAAACCCATAAGATTATTTAATTCATCCAAACTTGAAAGATTATTTAATTCATTAAGCATTGCAACTGTGTGAGGATATATTGCAGTTAACAATGCAAAGTCAACATCATCTTTCAAACATAACCCCTCGCTAGTCTCCTCCAATGTCAAGTTGGTTTGGTCTTCAAGCTAAAAATTGTTTATGGTGAACCCCTGCTCAATCTCCTCCCCCATCATGTTGTACCAAGTGTGCTTCAGATCTAGACTGTATTCAAACTAGTTTTGCATGAAGGGTTGAAGTGTGGGCCACAAAAGATCTTTAATTTTTTATGACACAACAATGACATATTCCAAATCAAGTTTAGGATGTGTTGCCCAATCTATGCATCTAGTTTCCTACATCTATATTAAATTGTCAAGAAATGTTTCAGATATCTTGGGCCATGATGTCAAACTGTGTGATCAAAACCTCCCATCTTCATGGTATTCCACTTGCATTCTTACAAGCTTTGTTTTCATTTGTGTAGCTTCAGATGTTGCCAAAATACATGCAAATTGCATGTTGCTTAAATTCCATTGGGTAACCTTCAAAAACACCTTAACATCTTTTCCATAAGTTGTTCCTTCATGTCAATCAACAATTGATTATAGCAGTCAATGTTTTCCATGAAATTTAAGGATTCCTTTTTCGCTTTAATGGCCCTTATGAATGCCTCTTCCAATGCCTTTTGTTGGTAGGTAACTTCTTGTTCTAACCCAAGACACTTTCTTTGGCATGCACTCAATTTTTCACACAGTGCATCGTGCTCCAACATCACCTCCCAAAGTTGGATTTATATTATGCCCATTTCCTTTGCAATGTTTCAAGAGCATGTTTTACAATATTGGCTTATCTTGTGAAGGTCAATATGCTAGCACCCTATGCCAACCCCCCTTGGCCTTCTCCCCTATCAAATGGCATATAAGTTGCCATTTGAACCATATTATCTAGTTGTTCTCCATCCGTGGGGTTGTCCATGTTCAATGGTGATTGAAGGGGACTTTATTCCCAAGGGCGTTGAACAATTCAGTCACTCATCACAAGAAAAGGATCTTGGGTACAAAAGGTACTCGATGTTGTTGATTCGGGAATAATTCCAATATTGGCGGTGTTGATTGAAAATAAAAAGGGGTAGTGATAGGGGCAAGTCAAGGAGGAACCTCAGGTTGTGCTTTATGAACTAGGGGAATTATTGTAGGAGTTGGAAGAATTTTTGAAGGAGCCGATGGATTTGCCACTATAAATATATGTGGTCACTACAAAAGCACATTGCCCACTCATGAGCTTGGAATGGTTTCCAATCAACTTGGACCCCAAGAACCACCTCTACATAAATCATTTGTGCCACAATCAAAAGCACTTGGTTTTTGTAAAAACAATTGCCTCCCTGTCATGGCCATGTGCACCTCCAAGATGCATGCCTTCATCTATTCATGCACATAATTTGTATATTGGGCAATTTTTTTTTGGTGGGTTTCATGCCTAGAAATTGGCCACTTCTTGTCAATGTGGCACCATTGCACATATTGCAAACATAAGGTGTACAACCAACTCTAGGGAAGGATTTGCCATTCAACATTTGTTAGCATGGTTAGGTCTTTTGAAAGTGTTTCGAGTTCTATTTTGTGCTGTCTTTTTTTCATGCCATGGCCTTTGACCACTCTCCTTTGGTCCACACCATTCGCCATCATACCCATCATCTCTTAATAAATGGGTAAATTAAGGGTTAGTTATGGTTAAAGGTGGGGTAAATTAAGGCTAAGGTAAAGATAAAAATATAATGAGTCAATATCAAGGTCCTCTAAGAGGTTCAGCCCTAAAGTCCAACACACAATTATTTTCACAATTCATGTTATGAACTTTAACGCCCTCAAAAAGGACTCCCATTTTCTTCCAAGTGTATGGCATTAATTGCTTGAAGCAAATAGAGTCCTCACACGTCACATAATAAAATACATAGAATGAAGAAGGTGTGTATCTTAGAATGGACCCACACAAGCCTAAAGTCCCAAGATTGGGCCTTAGCTAAATTCAGATGCCTTTGGTTGCCATTGAAGGCCCAATTTAAGTGCCAAACCAAGATTATTGGTCTAGATTCCTTGGCAACCAAAATTTTCAGTCGCCATTTGATGATTTGTAAGAATCATTGATGTAGGGTCATCAAATGGCAACCAAAAAAGGTTTAGTTGCCACTAGACTAGTAATGACAAATGGTGGTCAAAAGTAATCGAAACAAGTTTGGTTGTCATCATGCATGTGGTGAATGAAACTTTCAATTGCCTAAGCTTATGTAGAAATGGTCTCCCTAAAAAAACAAGCAGCAGCTGAGAGGAAGAATCCAGAAGACTGGATGTCAAATACTTTAATCAAAGAAGCAGTTAGTCGACTTGCACCACGGGGGGAAGGTGGTGTCAACATGCTGATACAGGCATTTGAGAGCATTATGCTCATGGAAGCAGAAGCACATGACACTAAGCCTGCTTACAGGGTATTTG
>Ga0209208_10013478_pt1 | contig 10207 bp, 11 predicted proteins | sample S1TSphfallax_3_FD_187694 | JGI IMG/M metagenome (GOLD analysis project Ga0209208, IMG submission 187694) | Host-associated microbial communities from peat moss isolated from Minnesota, USA - S1T2_Fd - Sphagnum fallax MG (SPAdes) (version 2) | ecosystem: Host-associated > Plants > Peat moss >... | reverse complement strand
AGCCGCACCGGCCTCTCAAAGCCCTCAACCTGCGCCTGCAAATACGCAAATAACGGCGCCGTATCGAAGCGGTGCGCCGGCAGCGGCTCGATCAGCTCCGGCCCGCCGCTCACGCGAACGGACTCCCCACCGTCGAGCCACCATCCACCACGATCGACTGCCCGGTGATATAAGCCGCCGCCGGCATCGCCAGAAACGCCCCCACGCCGCCCAGATCCCCCACCTCGCCAATCCGCCCCATCGGGGTCGACCGCAATGTCGCCTTCAGCGTCGCCGGATCCTCCCACAGCGCCTTCGCGAAATCGGTCCGCACCAGTCCCGGCAATATCGCATTCACCCGAATATTCTTCGGCCCCCATTCCACCGCAAGATTCTTCACCAGCGCCACATCCGCCAGTTTCGAAATGTTATAGGCCGGAATCGCCAGGTTTCCGCCGAGCGCACCGATCGAGGAGATGATCGTGAAACTCCCGCCGCCCTGCTTCGCAATTTCCGGCAGCGCCATGTTCGCCAGCCACAGATTGGACTTGATGTTCACCGCCATGATCTTGTCCCAGGCGTCGTCCCCGATCGTCGAAAGCGGCCCGTAATGCGGATTCACGGCCACATTCGCCACCACCGCGTCCAGCCGGCCAAACTCCGCCAGCGTCACCCGCAGCAGCTCAGCCAGATCCTCCTTTGCCCCGGTATTGCATTTCAGCGCGATCGCGCGGCCACCCTTCGCCAGAATGCCGTCCCGCACCTCCTCGCACGGCCCGATCTTTCGCGACGAAATCACCACCGCGGCGCCCCGATCCGCCATTGTCTCGGCAATCGCCCGCCCAATGCCCCGCGACGAGCCCGTCACAATGGCAACCTGGCCGTCCAGGCGGAACATGTCATTCATCAGCGTTTCCTCGTTTTGTCACCCCACAATCCGGAACAAGCCCGGCCTGTCAAGGCGCAGCGCGGAAGGAAAGGAAAGCGCTTCTTTTTTGAAAAAAAGAAGCAAAAAACTCTCATTTAACGCGGGCGCTGGCCAACTGGTGTGTCCGAGCCCTCGCCAACGCCCCCAGTAAACAAAGTTTTTTTGCTTCTTTTTTGTTCACAAAAAAGAAGTGCTTACTTTCCGTCCCACCCCCCAGGGCTTGCCTTACCCCTCCCAACCCATCAAACTGCCGTTAACGATAAGCCGCTGAGGAACCCACACATGTCGATCACCTATTCGCCAAAAGTCGAAGCCCTGCGCGCCAGGGTCAGCGATTTCATGGCCGAATACATCTACCCCAACGAAAACGCCTTGTTCACCGCCGCGCATTTCCAGGCGGATCGCTGGCAGCCGATCGAACTGCTCCAGGACATCAAGCAAAAGGCCAAGGCCGCCGGCCTATGGAACCTCTTCCTACCCGAATCAGAATACGGCTTCGGCCTGACCAACAGCGAATACGCCCCGCTCGCCGAAATCATGGGCCGCTCCCCCTTCGCCCCCGAAGCCTTCAACTGCTCCGCCCCCGACACCGGCAACATGGAAGTCTTCGTCCGCTACGGCACGCCCGAGCAGAAGGAACGCTGGCTGAAACCTTTGCTCGAAGGCGAAATCCGTTCCGCTTTCGCGATGACGGAGCCGAACGTCGCCTCATCGGATGCCACCAACATAGAAACCTCCATCGTCCGCGACGGCGATGAGTACGTCATCAACGGCTATAAATGGTGGACCTCCGGCGCCCCCGACCCGCGCTGCAAGGTTCTCATCGTCATGGGCAAGTCCGACCCGCAAAATCCCGACCGCTACCGCCAGCAATCGATGATTCTGGTGCCGATGCCGCATCCCGGCATCACCATGAAGCGCGCGCTGCCCGTCTTCAACAACGACGACGCGCCGCACGGCCACGCCGAGCTGATTTTCGAGAATGTCCGCGTCCCCGCCAGCAACATGCTCCTCGGCGAAGGCCGCGGCTTCGAAATCGCGCAAGGCCGCCTCGGGCCAGGGCGCATCCATCACTGCATGCGCTCCATCGGCTGCGCCGAACGCGCGCTCGAGCGCATGATCCGGCGCCTGAGCGAGCGCGTCGCCTTCGGCAAGCCGGTGGCCGACCAGAGCGTCTGGCGCGAGCGCATCGCCGAATCGCGCATCATGATCGACCAGGCCCGCCTGCTTTGCCTGCACGCCGCCAACCTGATGGACACGGTCGGCAACAAGCACGCAAAGGCGGAGATCGCGATGATCAAGGTCGTTGCCCCCAACGTCGCCGGCAAGGTGGTGGACTGGGCGATGCAATCCTTCGGCGGCGGCGGCATGGCCGATACCTGGCTGACCAACGCCGCCGTCTGGCAGCGCGCCTTGCGCTTCGCGGACGGGCCGGACGAGGTGCATCGCGACCAGCTCGGCCGCATGGAGCAGAAAAAGATCCTGAACACCGACCCCAACCGCACCGGCGGCTGGGGCGCGGTGATGGTGGCGGACGGCATTTCGCACCCCGGCCAGCCGATCTGATGCGAGCCGTCCTCTGCGAGGCCTGGGGCGGGCCTGACGACCTGGTGGTGAAAACCGTCCCGGACCTGCAGCCCAAACCCGGCGAGGTGGTGGTGAAAATCCGCGCCGCTGGCGTCAATTTCCCGGACGTGCTGATCATTCAAAAAAAATACCAGGTGCAGCCGGAACTGCCCTTCTCCCCCGGCGCCGAAATCAGCGGCGAGGTCACCGCCATCGGTGAGGGCGTCACCGCCCTGCGTCAAGGCGACCGTGTCGCCGCCCTCTGCACCACCGGCGGCTTTGCCGAGGAAATCGCGCTCGACGCCAACCGATGCATCAAAATCCCTGAGTCGTTGAGCTTCGAGGTCGCCGCCGGTTTCATGCTCGCCTACGGCACCTCCTGGCACGCGGTGCGCGACCGCGCCGCGTTGCTGCCTTCCGAGACCATGCTGGTCCTCGGCGCGGCCGGCGGCGTCGGCCTCTCCGCGGTTGAAATCGGCAAGGCGATCGGCGCCCGCGTGATCGCCGCCGCCTCCACCGACGAGAAATGCGCCATCTGTCGCGAACACGGCGCCGACGAGACCATCAACTACACAACCGAGGACCTCCGCGAAGGCATCAAGCGCACCTGCGGCAAGACCGGCCCGGACGTGATCTACGACCCGGTTGGCGGCAAGTTCTCCGAAGCCGCCTTCCGCTCCATCGCCTGGCGCGGCCGGCATCTGGTCATCGGTTTTGCCAACGGCGAAATCCCGGCCATCCCGCTGAACCTGACCCTGCTGAAAGGCGCCTCGCTGGTCGGCGTGTTCTGGGGCAGCTTCACCCAGCGCGAGCCGCAAAACCACATGAAGGGCATTTCCGAAATGCTCGGCTGGATGAAAGAAGGCAAGATCAAGCCCCGCATTTCCAAAACCTACAAGCTGGACGAGGCGCCGCAGGCCCTGCGGGACATGGCGGACCGCAAAGTCACCGGCAAGATCGTGATCACCCCATGAAGGATTTTGCCGGCAAAACCGCCATCATCACCGGCGCCGGCAGCGGCTTCGGCCGCGAGTTCGCCCGCCTCGCCGCCGGCCTGAACATGAAGCTCGTCCTCGCCGACATCCAGCAGGACGCGCTGGACGCGACCGCCGAGGAACTGCGCGCGCAACATGCCGAAATCCTCGCGCTGCGCACCGATGTCAGCAAGGAAGCCGACATGGAAGCTTTGGCCGCCGCCACATTCGAAACCTTCGGCGCCGCGCATTTGCTCTTCAACAACGCTGGCGTCGGCGCCGGCGGGTTCGTCTGGGAAAACACCGTCGCCGACTGGGAATGGGTGCTCGGCGTCAATGTCTGGAGCGTGATCCACGGCATCCGCCTGTTCGTGCCGAAAATGCTGGCGCAAGGCGACGAATGCCACATCGTCAACACCGCCTCCGTCGCCGGCCTGCTCTCCGCGCAGACGATGGGCGTGTATAACGTCAGCAAACACGCCGTGGTCACGCTCTCCGAAACGCTCTACCAGGATTTGCGCGTCGCCAACGCCAATATCGGCGTCACCGTCCTCTGCCCCGCCTTCGTCGCCACCGGCATCGCCAGGTCCGAGCGCAACCGCCCCGCCGATTTGGCCGCCGCGCCCCTGACCGAAAGCCAGAAAATCGCTGCTGCCGCCACCGAAAAAGCCGTCACCAGCGGCCGCCTGACGGCCGCGGACGTCGCCCAGAAAACCTTCGACTGCATCCGGGAAAACCGGTTCTACTGCATCACCCACCCGAAAATACTGGGCAGCGTGGAACTGCGCCTGCAGGACATCCTGGCCCAACGCAACCCGTCCGATCCTTTTTCGTTCAAACCCTCGGCCGCGCCACCGATCTAAAAGTGAGTTAAAGAAGAGCTTCTTTTTTGAAAAAAAGAAGCAAAAAACTTTCGGTCCTGCGGGCGCTGGCGACAACGCGCCACATCCCGCCGTAAACGAAAGTTTTTTGCTTCTTTTTTTTCAAAAAAGAAGCGCTTCCCTTAGAAATGCCTCCATCCCTGCTTCGTAAAAACAATCGGCGCCCCATCGATGCCAATCACTTCAACATCCGGCTCCCCATCAAGAAACACCCCGATCTCCGTCACCTGCAACGACCCGCAGGCATGCCGCAAAGCCGCCGCATTCTCAGGCGGCACCGCCAGAATCAATTCGTAATCATCCCCATCCGTCAGCCGCGCTTCCAGCATCTCCCGCCCAAACGCCGCCGCCTCCGCCGAAGTCGGCACCAGCGACTCCTCGATCCTCGCCGCCACGCCCGATGTTTTGCAAATATGCCGAATATCCTGCAGCAGCCCGTCCGAAACATCGATCGCCGCCGAAACGATCCCGCTCAACCCCAACCCAACCCGCGGCGACGGCAGCAGCGAACGCCGCGTCAAAAACCCTGTCGCATCCGCCAGCTCCCCGCGCCGCGCCCGCAGCCCCAAAGCCGCATCCCCAATCGTCCCCGTCACCCAAATTAAATCCCCAGCCCGCGCCCCGTTCCGCCGCAGCGCCGCCCCCGGCGCCACATGTCCGATCAGCGTCGCGCTCAGAGAAATATGCGTCTGCGCCGAGGAACTATCCCCGCCGAACAGCCTCACCCCATACTCGTCCTGATCCTGCCGCAACCCTTGCGCAAACACTTCCAGCCAGTCCTCGCCAATCCCCGGCGGCAGCGCCGTCGTCAACAAATACCCCACCGGCACCGCCGCCATCGCCGCCAGATCCGACAAATTCCGCCGCAACAATTTCCGCGCAATCAAATCCGGCGCATCCCCAGTCAAAAAATGCACCCCCTCAAGCATCTGATCGACGGTCAGCACCAACTCCCGCCCGGCCGGCGTGGTGAACACGGCGGCATCGTCCAGCAACCCCAACCCTTCCGCGCCGGCGAGCGGCGCGAAATAATCAGCTATGCGCGAGAATTCGTCAGCCATAAACTTCGTTCGTTTGAGCCAGCAGCATCCGAACATGTCATGGCCCGGCTTGACCGGGCCATCCACGCCTTTACGGCCCCGATTTTATGGGTTCGCGTCTCATGGTAACAAAAGAAAGAAGTTCTTTTTTGAAAAAAAGCCCACGCGGGCAGCGAACCAAAAAACTTTTGCTCCTGCGGGCGCTGGCAACAGCGCGCCAAAGCCCGCAGTAAATGAAAGTTTTTTTGCTTCTTTTTTTTCAAAAAAAGAAGCGCTTTCTTTCCTTGCCTTGCCTTCGCTTCACGCCGCCGCAAACTCAGCCGGCCTCAACAAATGCGCCACCCTATCCAGCACCCCGTTCGCCAGCCGGCTTTCCTCGCCGGCAAAAAACCCATGCGCCACGTCCAGGTATTCGTTGATCACCACTTTCGCCGGCGGCCCGTCCGCCATCCACAATTCCGCCGCCGCCGCCCGCAGCAGCGCCCGCAGCACCGGGTCCAGCCGGTCCATCGGCCAGGTTTCCGGCAGCGCCCGCACCAGCATCGCGTCGATCACGTCCTGCTGCTGCGTCGCCGTCCGCACGATGCGCGCGAACAGCGGCACCTGCGCCTCGGTCAGGTGCCCATCCTCCAGCCCGCCATGCCCTGGCGTATCGCCGATCCGGTGCCTAACGAACTGGTCGATCACCGTCTCAGGACTCTGCGCCGCCTGCTCCGCCTGATACAGCGCCTGCACCGAGGCGACGCGTGATAACGTTCGCGGCCGCGCCTTCCCAGCCTCGCTCATACCGCTTCCAGCATCCGCGCCAGCGCGATCTGTTTCAGGCACGCCACCGCCGCCTCCGCGCCTTTGTTCGAGCCGGTTTCGCGCGACCGCGCCTCCGCCTGCGCCAGCGTATCCACCGTTAGCAAAGCCGTGCCGAGGCAGATTCCGTATTGCAACACCACCTGCATCAACCCGTCCATCGCCGTCGAGCAGATGAACTCGTAATGATCTGTCTCCCCGCGCACCACGCAGCCCAGCGCCAGAAAGCCGTCGAATTTCCGCCGCCCCCGCAGCGCGATCCGCAGCGCCTGCGGCAATTCGAACGCGCCGGCGACGTCGACAATCTCGACCTCAGCCGCCACCGTCCGCAAAATGTCCTTCGCCGCCGCCGTCATCCCGTTTACCACCCCGACGTAATACGGCGCCCGGATGATCAAAATGCTGGGCGCTGGCCCGGGAACCTCCGGCGCCACCGGCAATGCGGCGTCCGCGGTACTCACGGCGAATGATCCGTATCATCCGCGTTGATCGGCCGCTGCTCGACCATGTTCAGCCCGTAGCCGTCCAGCCCGACGATGGTGCGCCGGTGGTTCGACAGCAGGATCATGTCCCGCACGCCAAGATCGGTGAGGATCTGCGCGCCGATGCCGTAATCGCGCAGCGCCGGCGCCGGCCGTACGCCGTTGGTAAGTTGCTTGATGCGCTCGGACACCGCCGCGGTCTTTGATTCCCTGATCAGCACCACCACGCCGCGCCCGGCCTCGCGGATCTGGTCCATCGCCCCGTGCAGCGCCTTCAGATGCGTCCCCCCGACGATGTCGCCGATGCTGTCCACCGCGTGCATCCGCACCAGCACCGGCTCCGGCCGGCTCAGATCGCCGCGGCTCAGCACCAGATGCTCAACATGCTCGATCAGGTCCTCATACGCCGTCATCCGCCAGGCGCCGCCTTCCTTGTCCGGCAGCAGCCCGCTTTCGCGCCGCTTCACCAGCTTTTCCGTCCGGCCGCGATGCGCGATCAGGTCCGCGATGGTGCCGAGCTTGAGATTATGCCGCTGGCTGAACGCCACCAGGTCCGGCAGCCGCGCCATCGTGCCGTCATCGTTGATGATCTCGCAGATCACCCCCGCCGGAATCAGCCCCGCCAGACGCGAAATATCCACAGCCGCTTCGGTATGCCCGGCGCGAATCAGTGTGCCCCCGTCCCGCGCCATCAGCGGAAACACGTGGCCGGGTGTCACGATATCGTCGCGTCCGAGTTCCGGATTGATCGCAACCGCAATTGTCCGCGCCCGGTCCGCCGCTGAAATCCCGGTAGTCACGCCCTCTTTCGCCTCGATCGACACGGTGAACGCCGTCTCGTGCCGCGAGCCATTGGCCTGGCTCATCAGCGGCAGCCCCAGCCGCTCGCAGCGGCCCTTCGTCATCGCCAGGCACACCAGCCCGCGGGCGTGCTTGATCATGAAATTGATCGCGTCCGGCGTGGCGAACTGTGCCGGAATCACCAAGTCCCCCTCATTCTCCCGGTCCTCGTCATCGACCAGGATGAAAATCCGTCCCGCCCGCGCCTCTTCGATGATCTCGGCCGCCGACGAAATATAATCGTGCAGCCCGGCCGACTTCATGCCGTCCATCACGCAAACTCCTTCAGGCGCGCGACATAGCGCGCCAGCATGTCGATCTCTATATTCACTTTCTCGCCGACCGCCAGCGTTGAGAAATTCGTATGCGCCGCCGTATGAGGAATGATGTTGACGCCGAATTGCGTCGTATCGGTGTCGTCCATTACCTCGTTCACCGTCAGCGACACGCCGTTGATGGCCACGCTCCCCTTCGGGGCGATGAACCGGCCGAGCGATGCCGGCACCAGAAACCGCCAGCGCGTCGAGCCATTTTCCGGCACAATCGAAACGATCTCCCCCAGCCCATCGACATGGCCGGACACCAGATGCCCGCCCAATTCGTCACCCAGGCGCAACGACCCCTCGAGGTTGATCCGGCTTCCTTTCCGCCACTGCCCCAAAGTCGTCAGGCCGAGCGACTCGGCCGAAACCTCGACGGCAAAAAAATCCTCGCCGCGCTCGACCACCGTCAGGCAGCAGCCCGAACAGGCGATCGAGGCGCCGAGCTTGACCGCGCCGATTTCTGCCCATTCCCCGCCACGCGGGACTTCGATGATGAAGCGCGCATCCCGCCCGTCGCCAATCGGCGTCACCTCCCGCACCGTTCCCACGCCGGAAATCAAACCCGTAAACATCACGCCGCCTTTCTGAACGTGCTCAGCATATCGTCGCCCAGCAGTTCCCGCGAGACCGGGGTGAACCGGGGCATATCCGCCAATTTCGCAACCCCGAAGGCCTGCGCGGCCGGCCAGCCATCGCCGCCCATCACCGCGGGCGCGTGGAACCAGGCCAGCCTGTCGACCAGATTGTCACGCAGCAGCCCAGCCGCAAGCGTGCCGCCGCCTTCCGCCAGCACGCGCGTCAGCCCGGCGCGCCCCAGCGCCAGCAGCGCCGCCGGCAAATCCACCCCGGCCGCAGCGGATGGCAGCTCGATCAGCCGCACCCCCGCCGATTTCAGCGCTTGGGCGCGCGCCGCATCCGCCCCGTCCCGGTGCAGGATCCAGACCGGCGTCTGCGCCGCGCTGCGGACCAGTTTGCTCATCAGCGGGGTCCGCAAATGGCTGTCGATGACGATGCGCACCAACGGCGCCGTTCTGAAGCCGATAATCCGGCAGGTCAGTTCCGGATCATCCGTCAGCACCGTGCCGACGCCCACCAGCACCGCATCGTGCCGGCCGCGCATCGCATGCGCCGCCCGCCGCGCCGGCTCGCCGGTCAGCCACTGGCTCTCCCGCTCATGCGTGGCGATCCGCCCGTCCAGCGTGCTCGCCAGTTTCAGCCGCAGCAACGGCCGCCCGGTCCGCATCACCTGCGCGAACCCGCTGATCACCGCCTCCGCCTCGCCCCGCAGCACATGCTCGGTCAGCGCGATCCCGGCCTGCCGAAGTATCGCCGTCCCCTGCCCGTTCACCTTCGGGTTTGGGTCAGTCGCCCCGATCACCACGCGCCCCACCCCCGCCGCCACCAGCGCCGTCGCGCAAGGCGGCGTCTTGCCGGTGAACGAGCACGGCTCCAGCGTCACATAAGCCGTCGCCCCGCGCGCTCTATCGCCCGCCGCGGCCAGCGCCTCGGTCTCCGCATGTGGCCGCCCGCCCGTCCCCGTCCGCCCGCGCCCGACCACCCGGCCTTCCCGCACGATCACGCAGCCCACCGACGGGTTAGGCGCCGTCTCCCCCAGCCCGCGCCGCGCCAGCGCCAGCGCCGCCCGCATGAACGCCTCGTCGCTCACCCGGCGCTCTCTGGCTTCTGCAGCCCGTCCATCGCGTCCAGAAACGTCTCGAAATCCTTGGTCTCCCGGAAATCCCGGTACACCGAGGCAAACCGCACATACGCCACCGGATCAACCTCCTTCAGCGTGTCCATCACCCGCTCGCCGATCTCGCTGGACTTGATATCCGTCTCGCCACTGGCCTCCAACTGCCGGACGATCCCGTTGACGATCCGCTCGATCCGCTCATCCTCCACCGGCCGCTTGCGCAGCGCGATCCGCACGGAGCGCGCGAGCTTGTCCCGGTCGAACGGCACCCTGCGCGCATCCGCCTTCACCACCACCAGCTCGCGCAACTGTACCCGCTCAATCGTCGTAAACCGCTGGCTGCACGCCCCGCAAAACCGCCGGCGCCGGATCGCGCTGCCATCCTCGGTCGGCCGGCTATCCTTCACCTGGGTGTCGAGCTCGCCGCAGAACGGGCAACGCATTTTGTCTCCTAGAGGAAGATCGGTTTAACTGAAGTCAGAAGAAAGCGGTTACTTTTTTTGAAAAAAAAGTAACCAAAAAAACTTTCGCTCCTGCGGGCGTGAGCTCCGCCGCTGCCACAGCCCGCAGGAGCAAAAGTTTTTTGCTTCTTTTTTTCAAAAAAGAAGCGCTTGCTTTTCTGGCCTCACTTTCTAACGATAGATCGGAAACCGGGCGCAGAGCGACTTCGCCCGCTGCCCCACCGCCTGCTCGACCG
>Ga0209208_10013477_pt1 | contig 10208 bp, 11 predicted proteins | sample S1TSphfallax_3_FD_187694 | JGI IMG/M metagenome (GOLD analysis project Ga0209208, IMG submission 187694) | Host-associated microbial communities from peat moss isolated from Minnesota, USA - S1T2_Fd - Sphagnum fallax MG (SPAdes) (version 2) | ecosystem: Host-associated > Plants > Peat moss >... | reverse complement strand
ACAGAGAAACAGGAACAAATTCAAACCCCACGATCAAGTGCCTCACTTGAACATCAGAGCCGGTTGACAAAGCAGAGGGTGCACGGGTAGCGCAAACACAAAACATGACTGCATTACATAAAGAAAACAAACATTACATCAAGATTCCCTTACAGCAACCACCCAACCTTTAAGTCCGCCATCTCCCTTACCCTAGAAGTAGATCGACCTCGAAAGAGACCTCAATGATTTCTATCGAGAAATGTTTCCTAATTCACGATCGAAGGCAGGTGCCAATAATATTACAGAAACTAGTAAGTTTATAGGACAGAAGTGTGGGCGGCTAGCGCTCAGAAGCGCCGTCCATTTCGCGGCCTTTCAAAACCCTAGAATGGGTCGAAGCGCGCGGTGCTTTCTAGAAACTCCTGGAAGACGTGCGGTTTCTCGAAACCCTAATTGATGGAAGCGCGCGGTACTATGAAAACGTGTGGAATCTAGGGTTCTGTTTTAACGAACAGACAAATCAACCATGTTCCTAGTTGGTAACAAATGGATGAAACATGGATTTTATGGATGAAATTTTATCACAACGATGCGTTGGCCCATGAATGTGGATGAAAATGTTATGACGTCAGCAAACCTAATTGTTGGATGAATTGAACCGTGCATGGATAGAAAGTGTATGTCCATGGATGAAATTCTACTCACACACGTGATTAAATTGGCCATAGGCAAAAAAAACTAAACAGTAACTATCTATTGGGAAAACGAACTTTTGATGAAGGATGAAAATGTGTTTCTGAATGAAATTTAGTTTGATGGATGAAGTTTATGAAAATGAACCTCATGGAACTAAGTATGGATGAAATTACCAACTTTGAATGAGGATACATCCCAATAAGTAATTGCATAAAATCAATCTGAAATGGATGAAATTTGCAACACAATGAATACCATAGTCTCTGTGCAATAAGCTATGTTTTGTGGTTCAGGTTTTTAGAATTTGGGATAGGTACTTTGTTCAGATGTGATTTCCAATTATGTTTTGCACTAACTGCTTTGATGTTCAGTTGCTACTGTTTCCTAAAATGTTGGGTTAATTGTTGGGAAGTGATCATCAATTGTGAGGCAATCTCAAAAGCCATGACCGGTTTCCTTTGACTAGTGATGTGTGTGGATTTTTGGATGCTGAGCTCATGTTATGTTCCTTTTGATTTCTGATTTCTATAAGATGGGTGTTGTCTCTTGGAAGTTCAGAGTGATGATCATCATCACTCTGCTCAGTTGGTGAAGGAGGATGTCCACTTGCAAGATTCTGTTCAGTGTATAGGCATCTCCACCCAAATTCTGTTTAATGGGGTAATAGCTCAGTGGGGTCCCTGTGTATTGCAAGCTTCACTAATCACTGAAGCCCATGGCTGCTTGCTTTTTCACAGCAATGCAGGCAGAAGAGTTAAAGAACTGGTTGCTCAATCCTAAACCCAGAGATGGCACATGCCATTCCACATGTACATTATCAATCTGGAGCTCTTGGAAGCAGTGCATCTCATCTGTTGCCATGCTGCTTGAAGTTCCCAACATGGCTTCTAATGTCCATGACATCAAACAGAAGGTGATCAGCCAGCCATTCTGCCATTTGCTTGACATCAATGAGCACGGGAACCTTCTTAGGACCTTCGCCACAAGAGCTCTTGGGAAAGGCACTTGTCAGGAGGCACTGAAAGTCATCCAAGCATCTAACAGGTGTCTGGATCTGTTTGGAAGCTGTTGACTGAGGGAGATATTTTGTGCTGGAGATGTGGAAAAGCAACATTCAGGAAGAGGCTCTGATCACTTACCTTTCCAATTACCCATGGAAGCTCACAGGGTTCCAAACATGTCAATATTTCCCTTGAGTGGTGGTAGCCTGAAATCCATGTAAAGCCCTAATCAGCATCATCTAGCTTCAGGAATTAAATTCAAGCTCAACCCAGGAACTATTCTGCTGCAGGTGTGATAATTTACCAGCCAACAGAGTTTTGCTGAGTTTAGACATGCATATTTTGATTCAGTGCAAAGGTTTTTCTAGCAAGCAGCTGAATCATGATAGTTTGTTACCTTAATCTTCCTCCCAGGCCATGTTCTCTGGATCACTTTCACTTTGCTGTGTCCATTATCCTCATTTCCATCATCAGCATCAAGTGGTCACATTGCAAGTCAATCTGTCGCGCATGATTGTGTCAAATCCAGCTGCAATTCAATTGAGTCCCAAATTTCCCAAATTCCAAGATCTCAGAAAGTTCCAGAAGCAGATCCTCTTACCTGGAGTTAGAGATCTTGTGTCTGTTTGGATCTGAGGGTTGCACTACTTGTGAATCTATGACAAAGCCACAACAAAGGGAAACAGTGAATTAGTCATCAAAAGATTGTGCACACAAGGAGGAGTTCATCGTTGTCAATGTGTGGCATTCATCATTGACAATGATGAACTCCTCATATGCACAATCTTTTGATGACTAATTTCATGAAACTATGATATTGTCTGACATTAGGGTAGTATGAAAACATTCCATCATCAAAACATGCAAGCTCAAATTCTGCTCAGTGGGTTCAAAGGTTACCAGCTCCAAGTCTTCATTTATGGGCTGAGTGTGCAAGGAAAAATCCTACCTTGAGACTGGGAGTTGCCTGCCTTCACAGGTCTTAACACGCTGGGAATCCAAATTCTGGGGGAGTTGCTCAAAAAGAATTTCCCAGGGATCTAAACACCTTGCAGGAATTTGGAGGTTGAGAGTCAGTCAGTCAGTCAGTCAGACATATTCCTAAGAGATTAAACTTTTTGAGAGCAGAAAATTCCTCTCTCCAACCAGGAACTTGAGAACAGCATGGATCAAGAGGAATTTCAACAAATGTCACAAGCAATCTGTCCTATCTTTTCTGCAATCTTCTAATCTCTCCAATGGCAATCTGTTGTGAGAGAGAGAGTGAGAGAGCAATATGACAATGTGTCAGACAATGGTTAGTCCATAATGTTAACGAGAAACTATTGAAAGTAATCCATCTCTCTACATGAACCATATCAATATAGAAATACTCATTTCCACAATTTGGAGAGTATCCTTGGCAGAGTAGAACTCAAGAACATAACACATCCTGCATAGAAGTGCTATCACTTATTAGTACTCCCTTGCAACATCAATTCAATTCTCTCTGCAGGTGACACCACCCAAGTCTTTGTAGGAATCACAGTTGTACTGTAGTCCCTCAGGCATGTTGAGGAGATGGAGTTCCCAAGCAGCTCAACTTGGAAGGAGACATGGACTCATTGGATCACAATGGAGTGTACTCCCTGTTATCTTTCTCAATATGGCAAACAGTTTGTGCAAGACTAGTTTTTGGTGGCAGCAAGGAATGACAAGTATTTAGGTGAGCTTAGAAAAGATGTCAGGATCTTTTCTGAATCATCTGATTTGCAATGAACTGCCTCCTTGCAATATGCAGTTTGCCATAGACCCGTTGCCGGTTGTGATCATTGTTATGTTATTTTGAAGCAGATGCATGTCTATCTGCATCTGACTGTCTCTCTGGAAATCTGAATTTATTATGTTCTTCTTCACTGAGTTGATTGATCTGATCTGCCTCAGGAGGAGCAAACAGCTGGAAACCTATTTCAGAATGACTGAAATGCTCCCCTGCCTTTGCATTTCTCTTCAGTTTTATGTGCTGAAAAAACTCTCTTGGGAGGATTGTTCTTCATGTTTGCAAGTAATTTACATACCACATGTTTTCCAGCTGATGCCTCTGCCCTCTCCTGAACTGTGACAACCACAGACAAAACTCATTGGCGTTCCTTCTGATGATCTCCTTCCAGGTGATGTCCTTTGAGGTGTGGGTTGTGGGGATTCCCTTGTTGGTGATCTGCTTCCATGTGATCTTCTTTCAGGTGTGGCTCGTGGGGATCCCCTTGTTGGTGATCTGCTTCCATGTGATCTTCTTTCAGGTGTGGCTCGTGGGGATCCCCTTGTCGGTGATCTGCTTCCAGTTGAACTTCTATATATGCATTCTGCATGCTGGTATTCTGCTGTATACATATGGGAAATCGCACACCATCAGTTTTGTGAGTAATCTGACTAGCACATAGACAGTCTTCAATGTCGCATAGGAAGCTCAGCAGATCAATCACAGGACAGGGAGAGGGTGAGAAATTGTGAATCTTCTATGTAGCAGACAGAAGTGCAGTGCAAAGAGACATGAATAAGGGATGAATCGTGTGAATTAGCTTGAGAACATAGCCTTCCTAAAGCAAAAGAGAAAAGCATCATTGCCTTACTTGCAAATGCATGCGAGGTGCCAGCAACAGGACCTGGAGGTACTAGTCCCTTGTCCAAGACAGAGTTTGCAGCAAGGCTACATCCTGCTGGTTTGGCAGCAGGTCTATCCCTTCTTGTACAGGACTTATGGTGAGATTTTGTAGGTGGCAAGGAGGAGAACCTGGGATTGCAAAGGCAACATATCTCAACTGACTCCTCAATAGCTGCAAAATGTCTGCAGGACAGATCAAGGCATACACATGATCAATATCATTCTGTTTCTTTCTTTCAGAATTTTCTCATGGGTTTAGGGTTTAGGGTTTAGGCACCATGACTGTGAATGAAGCATGCAACACTTTTGCAGCTCCAGAAATGAAACACAAACTCTATGTTTTGCGCAAGTGAACATGTGAATTGATAAGGTGTATGTATGCCACTCACTCCTGGTTCATCTGAGCAATAGTTTCTTCTTCAGCCTCACAAATTTTGCACAAGAGAGTCTTCTTGTCCACATGAGAAGCTTCCACAGGCAAACAAGGTAGGAGCTGACGCTCATAAGATGGCTTCCTCAGTTGCATCTCCATCCATTTCTTCTGGCATTGCGGAATATGGATTGGCAAACTGTGGACAAAACTTTGTTCTTTGGTCACATGGTGAATCTAGACTCCACTTGCAAAGCACAGACTGTTGGCATAGAATTTAGGAAGCACTTGCACATTTCTCCTCTATGATGAATTTCTGTTTATGAGGAACAGATTTTTGTGCAAGGGTAAGCATGCAGGAGAACCTTTTGGATCCATACTCCCGACGACAGATGTAGCACGTGAACATCCGAGGACGCGAGGCCCCCATGCGTGGGAAGGGGATGTCCATATCTCGTAAAACAGGTTCCTGTTCGCATTTCCAGAGGACTTCAAACATGGACATGAAAAAATCTGCAGGCCGCGAATGATGGAAGATGGTCTCATGGAAGACTCTTCCAACACATGATATTATTTAGGCATTGGAAATCCTGTGTTGCCGATTTCCGAGCTCTCGATGGTTTGCATCGAATTGGAGCTCTTCTCATGGCTTGCAAGTTAGCACATGTATTTAAAGAGCTTCCGATGCATTATTATCGAAAGAGCATTTCGACATTCTTTTGCGAGCCGCTGTTGAGACTACTACTAGTACACGCCTGATTCGTGATTCATATATAACTCATGATGCGTCAGCGTGTTGGAAGAAGGTGCCTGACAAGAACCGCACCGCACCGCACCACATTTTTCGTGCGTGTGTGGAGGTGGAGGTGAAGATGAATCTTTCTCCATGTTCGGAAACAACAAGCGACTGTTTGTTTGCGTTTGACGATAGAACGGTTGCAAGCGGAAGCGACGTGCGCACATCAAGAGCGACAACGTTTGATTCATTCTCACTCGATTCTTTCGCATCGTCCGCGTTCACTGCTTGACAGATCTGTCACGTTTCTTCCCCTTCTCTGCAGCATTTTTGTGGCATAATCATCCATTTGCAATTTGGGCACTGGCCATGATTGCATTCCAGGAATTGGAGATGGTGATTAGCAATGCGAATGTCCTGACTATTTCAGACCAATATCTACAGTCTGCCAAGATCATGAGGAGTTGTCCACAATCCAGAGGATTTGTCCCCTGTGTCCCCTATGCTGTGCCCTCCATACATAGCTCGAGAACGCAACATAAGCAATGCACAAGGTGCAAAAGATTCATGCAGAAAGCCATCTGTGATTTTTTTAAATAGCTGCATTCTTCACCACTCTGTTCTCACAACTAAGGACAAAGAATGGTATGCAATGGTGCCTATTCAGTTGTCAGAAAACTATTTGTGAACATACAGAACATTGACAGATATTTTGATCATGTTGCAGGATTACTTGACTGTACCAGAAGAGGCTTAAAAGAATGAAGAAGGGGAAGAGGTTGATGGAGCATTCTTCCACAAGGTCTTTGTCTCTTGTTGTATCTCTCCTTTGTTCTACACCTCATCTTATTCACCATGGCAACAACAATGACCAGATGGTATCTTATTCCGAAAGCATTACCTGTATTTTCAATTCAGATCAAGGTAATCATGCACTCTGCATCTCCCACCATTCACTTGTGATCTTTCATCCTACCAACATGCTCTCTAAATATGGGCAATAAAGATGCACATAATGGGTACAGACTACTTCAGCATAGAATTCATGTTTGATACCATGTGGGGAGAACACACACTTATCCAGAGCATATATGGAGACAAGGTGTACATTCAAAAGCAACAGAGTATCCACTGAAGGTCTTCAGAGAGGCTCACCTTTCAGTGACATTTACATAAACTTGGAGCACAACCCTAGCAATCAACATTGAGCAGAAGAAGCACAGTAAATGGGATCCTTCAAAGCTTGCTGAACACCATTTAAAGATGTTGGCCATGTATGCCAACTACCCAGAAAAAACTTATATAGTTTATGTTTTTGACTTACACCTGAAAACACACTACTTGCAAGATCTGGCCTTTAGCGTACTTGGCAGTTGATAGTCACAACTGCCTGACAGCCCATATAGATATCTCTAAGATCAGAACCCAAAATGCACCAAGACTATGTACAGTGGCTGGATCTGTCAGTTCAAAGTCCAAGACTCTCTTTCAGGGATGTGACTAGGGAGACTGGAGATTTTAATATCCAGGAGACAAAAGCAGTGAGATGGTTCAAGCTCAGGAGCAATAAATTTGGTTTGTCAGGTAAATCCTGGACTATCTGTACAGCTAGGAGGCCCATTACACCAGTATGGGGGCCATCTACTTTACTGTACTTCACTTGATAATGCAATCGTTCACCTTGAATGATTCTGGAAGCTGGACTTCCAGGAGCAGGGTAGCATGAAACCACCCCAACAACATAACCATCCTCATTGCCAGCTTCAGTTCCATTGCCATAAATCGGTGGAGAATGACAGAGTAAGCGCCCATCCTCTCCCCAGAGACTGGAATCTAATGCTGATGAGTGCAAATGAGAAACAAGGGTTATCAATACCCCTCCAAAGGGAGCAATCCTGGTTGCATCATGAGTGTCAACACAATCCTCAGATTCAGGATCCGCATTACCACATCCCTCTACTGTATACTCAATCAGGCCATGTCCAGAAGCATCTTTGCTTGTTACATCGATGCCAAACTGAGAGGTAGGCACCACGCACTCATCCCATTCCACGTACTCCCATGTATACTGCAAAAATGTTGCACAGTGTTGGCCTCTAGTTAATTCATCTTGTTTTCATCACAACAAAATCCACAGATTTGTTGCTATCCTGTGGCAAAGAAATGCAACTACAGAAATGAAGTTTGATCCCTGTACAAATACTGTGAGCAGACAATCTTTATGCAGCAGCTGTACAATTATCACAATAGGAGCTATTCCCAATCATCTGTATCCTCTACCAAGTTAGGTACTCAATCCTGCCTTGGAGGGGTTATTTGATGTGAAGGCAAAAATTCTGCTTGAAAAAGCATGCCAGTGGGGAGGAGCACCAGCACCAGCACCAGCACCACTCTAAAGAACTGGAGGAAATAGTAATTTGCTGAAATGCTCATACAGTAAGGTGAAACCTCTCCAAGAATTTACCTGCAAATAGAGAGTCCTCTCTGGGCCATGAAAATCCTCCTTCACAGCACAACGTCTTTCGTCCGTGCAACAATGAAGACCACCCAGGTATCCTTCCGACAATGGATCCCCTTTCTCTGTTGTTGTTGCATTGAACAAATCACACCTGCACCATGAAAGTCCAAACCTTAAGAGAACAAACCACCCGTTCCAAAATCTGTCCTTTTGAAACTTAAAAGAGTAAAAGAAGAAATCTAAACTAACTCTAGTTCCTTCAATTCCAGGAAACATGAGAGCAGTTTTCTGCTACTTTACCATGGCACAATTTGCTTTCATCATGGTGGTGGTATTAACACCACTGGTACTTCATTCACAGACTTCCACAGATTACAGATGAAATCAACCACAGTTACATTCCCAGAAGGCAGCACCAAAAATTGAAGTGGGTTCTGACCTCAGTGAGGGGATATCTCAAATCTCAAAAGTTCAATTGATCCATGTGAGTTCACACACATATCATCATAACAACTCCTTTTGAAGAGCTTTTGGGATCCACATCAGAGTACACAAGTATCATTAAAACTCTTTTTGAAGAGCTTTCAGGATACAATAGAGATATCGGTAAAGTAAAGGAAACACAACATCAGTATCCAGAGTTTGGTCATAAGGGGGTGAGATTGAAAAACACAGTAAAAGGTACACTGCTATTAAGAGCAGAGTGAAACTCAGATTACTTCTGAATTTTCAGCCTGTGTTCTTTTTTTCATGGGTGCCTTCATTACTGCATGTGTTGTTGCTATAATTACTCTCAGATCCCATCATGCATTAGATGTACTGATCCTGTGCTTCCAGCATTTTATACCCAAATTCAATATAATTTTTCTAACTTCGTTGATAATAGGTTGAAGCTTTTTTTCTCTTGAATTCAATAAAAATTTCCCACTTTGCAGATAATAGTGTTTGAGGTTGAAAGAGGAGTTTGGGAGTGAAAAGAGGCCCAAAAGAAGGGTTACTTTGTGGATATCTCTAATGTAAGAGTGTAATTGTCATCAAACTTCAAACTTTAAAAGAGCTTTCAGGATCCATGTGAAAGGAGTACACACTTTATCATGAAAACTCCTTTTGAAGAGCTTCTAGGGATCCATGTGAGAGGAGAGCACACACTTATCATCATCAGAACTTCCATTTGCAGAAGAGCTTTCAAGATGCATGTGAGAGAGCACACGCACTTATCATCATCAAAAAAACAAGTCTGCTTTTGAAGAGTATTTGGAGAGAGTGAAGAAGGGGAAGAATTACATAGTACTAGGGAAGAAGAATTTTTTTTTTTTGACAAAAGAGCTGACCTGCATTCAGTGCAACCCATTCTGTTGACAGCTCCTCTTGTATCGATACCGTGCACGTTCAGAAACCACGCTCTTTCATAACCCTCGGGGATGGCGGAAGGAGCTCCGACCTCCATTGCGAAAGGAGCAGGGTACCTGGTCAAGGTGCCGCGAGTCTCGCCTCCGACGCCGAAGACATTGAATACAATGAAATCCTCCCCCTTATCGTCAGTTGCATACCGTAAGTGCTGGCGTCGTCCGAGATGATGATGATGATGATGATGATGATGATGAGAAGGAGCAACAACGTCATCCGCATGGGAATTTCGAGCTTTCGTCATAATCTCTTTCACAGTCGCCGTCGTCATTTCCGCCGCACTTTTCTTCTTCTTCGGCAGTGCCAATTCCATCATCACCCAGTGGTGAAGGTAAACCTCGTGCAACGGCACCGAGACGCCATTCTCGTCGACAATCTCCGCCAAGAAATCTCTTTTTCCGACGTGTCCCTTGGGTCCTTGGACATGGAAGAATTTGTTCTTCACATCGCCAGGTCTAAATCTCATTGGCGGTGACCTAAAACTCTCCCTTTTCACAGAGTTCGGATTCAGAGACTGACATTCAAGTCCATTGAAGAAACTGTTCCCTGGTATTTGTTCTCGAGCTCCTCCTCCTACTACTCCTTCTCGCTGGCTAACATGATGAATCCGACCTCCCAAACCTCCTCCACACCACAGGCCCAGCAACAACACAATTCGCACCAACAACACAAGTGGGAATCTCTCCATAACTGCACACTTAGGAAAAAAAAACTTGAAGAAGATTTGATTATTTCTTCTTCGTCGGAGTCCCCAAAAAACAAAGAGCAACAAATCTGCCTCCAACGATTGCACTTCAAGATGCTACCACCGCAAAATGGCAAGTGCGGGAGAACTCCGCTGCCAAGTGAAAGAAATGGTTTTGGTGCGGCCAGAGTGAAGCAGCACACACCAGACCAGTGCACCAACGTGGATGGAT
>Ga0209208_10013476_pt1 | contig 10208 bp, 5 predicted proteins | sample S1TSphfallax_3_FD_187694 | JGI IMG/M metagenome (GOLD analysis project Ga0209208, IMG submission 187694) | Host-associated microbial communities from peat moss isolated from Minnesota, USA - S1T2_Fd - Sphagnum fallax MG (SPAdes) (version 2) | ecosystem: Host-associated > Plants > Peat moss >... | reverse complement strand
TTTAACAATCCAAATTTCCTTGTCATAAATATATAGAAAGACCTTTGCATGAATCTTCTATTGAATAAAAATGAACCTTTTATGTATTTATGATGGTTTAAGTTTGTGATCTTTTCATTAGTTTTTTTAAAGATTCATTCATTAGAAATTCAATTTGAAACATCATTAATTATATGGGTAAATGACCAACATAGTTTTCATTACAAATTTCATTACATGGTGATAAATCCTAATGAACTTACAATATAAAAATTAATGATTTCCTATTATATGAATCTAAAATACCCATGCAATTTATGGAAACAAAACTATTATTGACATTACAAAAAGGGATCCAAGATGAAAATGTCGACATAAAACAAACATGGCTTGATGAGATCAAATGGTTTGTATGTCTTATTAAACTCATTATATGATCCATGTCCTTTATGCAAATATGACTTACTAGAAGAAAATAATTTGTCTTGTTTATTACATAATTTATTATACATGGATATCATTTTTATTTTACATTTTATTTATTACCATAATACCTTGGCATCTTTGAAATTAACTATATCATCTATATAGGTATTGTAATTTTCAAATTTACTTGTTTCAAAGAAAAATTTGTGAAAGAATTTTTTTTATTATTAATTATTCTTCAAACATGTGCTTAAACTACCTTTATATCATATTAATCAAATGTATTTAAACAATCTTGAAACTATTATGAATATATTGAATCATGTATGTTTTACATCATGTATTCTAGGGGTTACTCTCGATGTGTGTCGTTGGGTGAATGCACACTAAGTTGACTCACTTTTTTAATCATAATGCCCATTTCTACAAAATGCCTTTTATGTGAACACCTATAGCAAATAATAAAACTTATCAAATTGAGAATTTGAAATTGATTATACATTAACAACTTGATTATGAAAATACCTATCTAATTATTTTTCAATAAAAGTGCACTTACTTTTCATATGGACTTTCAAATTTAAAATTTGAACTAGTTGATATACTAAAATGGTAGAGAAAAAAAAATCATATTGAATTCCATTCCAAATTATCTGTAGGGATCCAATATATGGTGCAATGTCAAATAATAAGCTTTTTATGTGAAAATTTTCCCCCAAAAATCATAATCAAATTTTAATTAAAGACATTTGAATGGTCAAAATTGAGACATTTTCATAAGTCCCTAAGAATTTTTTTTCAAATTTCAATTCTTTTTAGAGGTATATATTATTTGTAATATGTAAATGGGTTCCTATTAATATGGAATTTATTGCTTTTGATGCATGAGCTTTATTACCATTGAACCCGTGGTACTAAAGAAATTCAAATTTTTAACACTATAAATTGAAGTTTTGTGGACTTTTGTTTGTTCAAAACATATAGCCCATGATTGAATTAAATTCATAAGAAGATGAATGACTTATTATTCTAGAAGCTTCATAAGAAAAAGAAAAAAATTAGTAAAGGTGGCAAAAAAATGGAAGAAGAAAAAGAAGCAATCTAATTTGTGGGCAATACCCCAATGCTATCAAATTGAATGCAAATTCAAATGCACAAAATTCTTAAAACCATACACTAGGAGAAAAACAGAGGTTTTCAACTATGGTTTTAACTATGTTTCAATTACATTTTGAAGTTCAAAATGTCACTTCCAACTACCTACCAAAATAGTTGACAATGTTGAGTCGAATGCACAACACAATCAAAACCTACCTACACATGTCAATTTTTCAACCAACATTGAGATGACAAGATTTTAGTTGAAAGCAATGGACCATTTTAGTGGACGAAACAATTTTGACTTTTGGATGAAACTCACCCACTTTTGTCCAAATTTCAAAGTTGAACTTTCAACTATTTTCCAACTTTAGGAATTCTCATATGGAGTAACCTCCCATTGGATGAACTTCATCCATTAATAAAACATGACATCATCAAAAAATGAATTGAAATTTCAACCACATCTTAACTAGGTCATCAAATTGTAATTTCAACTATGTTACAACTAGACCAATCATAAAGTTTAACCAATAGTTTGTTATCATGTGGCCCTATTCAGAGTTATGTCTAGGCAAAAAATCTAAACAATAGTTTGTTAACATGTGTCCCTACCTAAAACTATGTGTAGGCTTAGGTTTAAGTATGTAGGGACACCTAGAAATAAGTAAATAGGTATCTACCTATTAAGTTGACCTATTTATATAGACCTCCCTAACTTAAACCTAGGTAGGTAGGCAAATAAGCCTGGGTAAATAAGTAGATCATAGTGTTATTTAGACTCAAGGTAGATAAATAGGCTTCACATAATCCTTTTTCTCACCACATGGCCTTTAAGGTCAAACCTTTCTTATTAGTTTGTCCTAGGTGTCAACTTCACCTTTTGAAAACACTTGGTGCACTAACTTCATTCTATAGTTTACAAACTTGAAAACTATGACAAACAATATGGAATAAAAATTATAGTTGCATTCTAATTAATATTTTGTTTCAAATGTTTTGAAGAAAAAATTTAAGCCCTCTTTAATTTGAAACCCCATATCTTATTCATTTTAAGTCCATTTTGAATGATCTAAACAACTATGGGTGCATCAACTAGTGATTTATAAGACTTTTTTGAACTCCAAATGGAACAAAGCAATGAGAAAATAATTTAATCTCAACATTTGAAATTGTGATATTTTGTTTCAAATGTTTTGGAAAAAAAAACTTTAAAGCTCTTTAGTTTGAAACCCCATATCTTTTTCATTTTTAGTTTGTTTTGAGTGATTTAAAAAGCTATTGGTGTGCCAACTAGTGCTCTACTAAACGTCTTTGAAATCAAAATGCGAATAAATAATGAAAAAATAATTTAATCTCAAAATTCAAAATTATTTTAACAAATCTATCACCAAACATGAACCCCTTTACACAAAACAACCCATATCCTCTTTGTTTTTTGACCAAATTGAGTGTTTTTTGTAACATTGGAAGTGTTTAATGGAAGGCTACAAAATTTATTTTAACAAAAAAAAATGTAAAAAATCAACTTCCTTTGAAATCTTAAGTGTATGGTGATGGTTTATTTACCCTAGTTGAAATTAAGTTGTAATTTTGGATTTTGATATTAAGTTCTTTTGTCACTGTTTTGTTGCATTTAGACTTGGGAGAGGTCTTGTAAATATTTCATTGATGCACCCATAGGTCTTAGATCACTCAAAAGAGACTAAAAATGAAAAAGATATGGGGTTTGAAACTAGAGAGGGTTTTAAGTTTTTTCTTAAAAACATTTGAGACAAAAATATCAATTAAATTACAATTAAAAATTTAATTACATGGTGCTTAAGCTTTGTTAAACTAGGGCTAACCATTTGAGGTTAATTAAGTGTTTAATATCAACTAAGGTGTAACTATAATACACCATAGGTTTATTTGTAATTTTTAAAAAAACATTTGAAACAAAATATCACAATTTTTTGAATGTTGAGATAATTTTGTCGTAATTCTTTTGATGTACTTGGAGGACAAAAAGTTCTTGTATATCCCTAATCATAGGTTTTTAAATCACTTAAAATGGACTAAAAATGAAAAAGATATGGGGTTTGAAAATAAAGAGGGTTCAAGTTTTTTCTTTAAAAAAAATTGAAACAAAATATCACAAATGTCCTCTTCCTCCTCTTCATGTTTTCTTCCTTGCTCCTTTCCTTTTGTTGTTTAAAGAGAATTTGTATTCCTTCGATTTGCATTTCTAATGATATAAAGATCGTTATTAATTTAGTTTTAAATGATTAAAACATTAAAATTTTGCAATATTTCTTACGCTTATGTTCAATGTTGGGTGGTTTTAAGTATTTAATATCTAATTACTAACTAGATTAAAACAACAACTACCCATAATAATTAACTAGCTTAATCTGCCTACTAATTATTATAGATAATATTAACAAATAAGGAATAATTTTCATAAAAATATTGCAATATATATAGTATAAATAATATAAATTTAATAATATTAACTATTTAAATATTGCATTAACCATAAAGATTGGGACGAATACATACATTAATCTAATAACATTATTATTTTAAAATGTTAAATTGTAATTAGCTCTAAGCTAGGCTAAATTAGGGCTAACCATCTAAAGTTAATTAAATGTTTAAGGTGATACTTAAGGTACATTTAAAGCTAAACCATTAAGCATTTCAATTAGACTTAGTTAAACCACATGCCTAAACCTTTGGTGCATGCCATCTGTGCAAATACCTAGTATTTCAAGAATTAATTCAAAAAAATAATTAAGATAATTTTAATGTATTTAATTATTTGGCAATTACTTTAAAAATAATATAATTCCCTATTTGTAAACAAGTCGCAATTAAGTTGAACCTAAAATCAAGTCAAAGTTGAACTATAGTGAAAAACCCATACAATATTTCATTCGTCAAATTTTCCAACATTCATCCATCTATAAACAAGGTTAACCAAGACAGTGAAACAATCAGCATGATAGAGCTTAACAAATTTTGAAAATGAATCTTTCCACTATAACTTGACTGTCAAAATCAATGGTCAATTGGCAATGATGGTCAACATCGTAAACTTACCAACCTAATAAAAAAGTTGACTAAATTGAAGTGTGAAGCATGCCATGTGGAATTTGTGAGTTTGGATAATCAATTAATCGAATATTGGGGGAGGTGGGGGTGTGGGGGTGGCAAGGTTATTTCATGAACTCATAAAACTAGGGGGGGAAGGGACACAAATGTTTTTCAAAAAAAAACATTAGGTCTATTGGGGAGGGGGGTCCATTGGAAGCAACATTTTTTAGTACAAAAAGTTCTCCCAATGGTAACCTTAAGATTAACCCCTTGACCCTCTCAAAGGGTTTTTTTATGAAAATTTTCAATAACTTCAACAAAAAAATAGAGGAAAAAGGGGGAGCTCCTCCCATTTCAACTATCTTTTCCTTCAACACATTTCTATAAAAAAAACCTTTTTCTTTGTTTTATAGCCAAATTTGGTGAAATCTTCATATAGATGGCAAAGAATGTGATTACATCACAAAATAAAAACACTAATGGGAAGGGCCAAATGATGTTTCGAGGGGTTGGGGGAAGATTTTTTTATGACTAGTTTGGGGATCATCACTTAAGGCACTTTGGATACCTATCTATTTATGTGCCTATTTAGGTTAGTTGCTATTGTCAAGGTGCATAGGAGGGAAACTAGAAAAAAACAAAATGAAACTCAAGGAAGCATTCAAATCAGTGCATTTTTGAGTTTCAACTTGTATTTTTTTCCTTTGTTCTGACTCACCTAGTGTTTTTTTTATTATGCCTTGAGTTTTTGACAAACACAAGGTGAGAACCTTAAGTTTTGGTGACTTTATAAATAACTTTAATATGTTCCCATGATTTTTTATGTAGTTGAAACATGTTCAAAGTTTGACTCTTGATTTCAAATTCTATATTTAAAAAAAAGATTTAGTATTTTAGTTAGATCAATTATATGTCAACCACAAATCACATGTTTTTCAACCCACTATCACCATGTATCGACACACCAAGGTTTTGAAAACCTTGAGATTCTTTTGCGCATGTTATTTTAAAATGCATGATTCCCACTCAAGTGGCTTTGTTTTCACTTTTTCATTCAACGACTACAATTTTAGTCTTAATGGCATATTAAATTATCATTATTTATGTTTTGAAACATGATTATAATTCTTGACCTTCACATCATGATTGCAAATTATCTTAAATGTTCTAAAATTCAACATTTTGTTTCATATGAAGGAACATGTCTTGGTGTATTTTTAAACCATCAAACCACTCTTTATATCCATACATTCCTTAATGGAAATGATATTGATTAATTTCATAATGTTCATAATTCCAAAAAATGGTAACATGATGGCAACTTTTGGTATGTATTGAAAATCAAAATTACAAATAAAATCACATAAAGGGCGAAACATTGGAGAAAAATTACAAACCTAGGGAGTTGGAACACAATCAAAATGGGTGAAAATCAACATTCAATAATGGTAATGGTGGAATTTACAAATTTTTATTATCAAATATTAATTTAAACTGGTTTTTAAAAAATCATGTGTTATTATTTGAACCATGGGAAAAGAATTTCAAATTATCAAGGTTTCATGTCATTTGGGTTTTTAACTTGATCATGAATGACTCAAATCCTATAATTGTCAATTATGAGTCTTGTCATTTTGGGGGCTCATAACTTCCTTATGTCAACTCTAATTGGAAAGTTTGCGAGGGCAAGGTTATAGCCTTTTAAATGTTCAACAACATATCCAAGAGTTGATTTGACCTTTTTAAAAATGTTTTAGTGATTGGGAATCATTTTGACAATTTGATTTTTAACCTTTAAAATGACCGTGCAACTTATGTTTCAAAATTTGGAAATGTGACTACACTTTAGACATTTATTTTTCAAGGCCTTTCCAATGGTGTAAGGAAAACCCAATTTGGGCAAGCTTTGATCCTCAAACCTTACTCCAAAATTCTAGGATACCTTGTGACTTCCAACTCCCAAAGTGGAAATCCATTTAAGAAAATTAACAATAAGGTGTCCTTTTTCTTGTAACCCATTTCCCTTCACATGCCTCAACCTTGGTCATGAGCCCAAAGCTAGTATCATAAGCATGAAAACAACCAAGACAAAAGGAATTTCAAAGGACAAAAGTAAACCATGAAAAAGGCAAGCCTAATTTTAAGTTCAAACACAAAATATGAGAATCGTGACAAGAACATGGCTATGGTGAAAGATTATATTTGAAACTAATGTTGAATAAACTAAAGGTAACATGAAGGAAACTACCTTTATTTATACATTGTTACAAATTTAGCTCAAGGAAAAATATCTCAAAATATTTCACACTAGTTCAAGATGTCTCAAAATATTTCAAAATATTTCAAAGAATGTTCTTGGGTAAGTTCTTAACTACATTATGAATGTACAACAGATGAAAGGATGAAAGGTGGACATTCATGGATGAAGTTCATCCATGATGACGTTAATGGTGATGTTAGATGTGATGTTGGCCATGATAATAGGGATGTCATCTATGATAACTAAGGTCATGGCATAATAACATAAATTTGGCACTTTTATGTGGTTGGAAGGAAATGACCACATTTAGGGTCGAGTGGATTTGTGTTGTGCCATAAAATTAAAAATAATTTAAATCACTTTTTCCATGGTAAATATGTCCAATTTCACTCAAAACCTAGTGAAACATAATGAATTTGGATGCATATTGGTGTAGTGAATAGAATTATTTCAGGTCTCCTTCGGGGAACTATTTTTTTCCTTGGGGTAGCTTTGGGGAGGAAATAGTTCCCTAGGGCATCACAACAAATTTTTTTCAAGATAACTATTGAAAGGAAATAATTTTTTAAAGCATCATAGTAGTTGTCTCCCTAGGGAATTATTTTCCTCACTGAGGTAGTTTTAGAAAAGAAATAGATTTTCAATGTAGTTTCAAGGAGGAAATAAGTCCTTGAAGCATCACAGTAGATGTTTCCTCATGCAAAATCTTGTAGCTCTACCATTTTCTCTCTAGGAAAATAAATGCCAATAACCCTAAATGCTTAAAACCCATGACACCCATTAGTACTTTAGGGATTTAAAAAACACAAGCTTTTTGAAGGAAATGCTAGTTGTTTCACGAGTCCCTCTAAATCCAACTTAGAATTGAGAAATATAGACTTACCAACCAACTTTATGCAACAAACTTGAATTCAACATGATTGGTTTTAGGGTTTAGGGTTTAGGTTTGCACCCATTGGTGTTTGAATCCATTGTAGACCCTATGGTATTATTACAATTATTTTCAACCATATCCCACATCTACCATCATAAGGAAAGTCCTTGGTTGTAATCTTGTCCTTCCACGCCAATCAAAATGAATTAAGGAAGGATCATATTGAAATTCCTTTCATATAAAACCAAGAAAGGTCTTATGGATGACATATTTGATTTTTTGCATGTGTTGTGAACGATAAACGAGGTCTAAACCATTGAAACTCTCCATATCAAAAATTTGTTGCAAGCGCATTATTTTTATTGACAAGATGTTTGACACTGGAATTATAACACAAATAATTCAATTGTGAAAAAAAAAATTATTTTCCAACTTATGTTGTGTGATTCCAAAGTATATTTGTGACAAAAATATGTATGTCATTGTGTACTACAATATGCAAATATACTCAAAAAATGATTGAAATGATTTTTAGTCTTTATGAAATTTGTAATATCTATTAAACATTGTGATTCCATATGATTAGAATAAGTTTATGAACCATGTGAAGAGTTGATAATTATCATATCACAAGCGGGTGTTTTTGGGGGTGATGACGATAAGTATGTGATAAATTAACATTTTGACAAACTATCACTTTCAAATTGGAGACGATAAGATATGTGAGGTGGGTCATTTTTAAAATTTTCATTTTAAACATTTTTTTGGCAACCCAATTAACAGGTCTATAATCTTGTTACATGGATGCAAATGATATGGCAACAATTGCCCAAATGTTCTCTTTTAATAATTGAGCAATGTTGGGACAAATCAAGGTTCTACATGTGGTGGGTTGGGTTATAATGTTGATATTGAAATTATTTTCTGAACATTGCATCTAGGCCACGAGTGAACCTTGAATGTGTAGTTGGTGGGGACAAACCTTGTTTTTAATTTGAAGACACAAATTGTGCATTTCCCTTGGGCTTGGTGGGTATAAGTGGTAGTTTCCTTATCGCCCCAAATGTGTTTATAATTTACGATGCCTTCACAACAATAAGCCATGGCTTGTGTGCTTGGGCATAATGTTGCCAAAAAATGTTAAATTTATTTTAAGTTTGCACCCACAATTTGTCACAACATGGGGATTTTTACTTGGGTTGGCATTTGTTGCCCAACAATGTAGATTGCACCTTCAATGACCCATCAATCTTAGCAACTTTATGTCCCCATTCCTTTAGAGTATACCAAAACAAAATCCATGTAAATGACAACATTGTTTTGCCCTTCTCCTTCACGTGCACCCTCGTGCCACCATTGTAACATTCTTTCCTTTGGCAATGGTGGAATCAATTCCAAAGGGTCGCATGCCATCAATGATTCACCCCATCACTATCATATGTCTTTCAAATGAATTCCTTGTTAAACATGGCTACCAACAATGGAAAATGATGCTAAAATGAAAGAACACACAATGTAAACCAAGAAAAAAAGTAAAAAATACACATTGAAGATAACAAAACACATAGTCCAAAGATTATGTTATAAAAAAGATGCATTAACAAAACACATAGTTCAAAGATTAAGTTGTAGAGAAAATGAAAGTTCAACTTGTGCCAAAAATAATTACACTGAACAATTCAAAGAATTGAAACAATAAAGAATGCACTTGAAATACAAAGAATGCAAATGCAAATGTTTTACATTAAGGATACAAGAAGGCATGCCCCTTAGCATGGATGGGAAAATAAAGCATCCTTGAACATCTAACATGGTCGGGTGGTTGTGCCTTTGCCAAGTTTGAATTGTTCAAATTGCATTAGAAAGAGATCAATTATGGAAGGTGAATACTAACCGTGGATCATACAAAAACTAAACCAAAAGGGCACAAAAAAAAGCTAGGCAATTACGTTCATGTTGTTATCATGTTGCCATAATTATTCAAGTAATGCAATGTCAAATTTAATGATTATGCCCCTGCTTTTTTTCGCAACCATTGTCGAATCAAATCAACAACGGTGAATGATAACCTTAAACCCTTATTGATCACAAACATTACGTCCTTTAATGAGTTAAAAACTCATGAAAATTATGAAAATCTTAATTAATAGTATCGTCGAAGATGGAAAGATGTGATTGGGGAAAAGGTATGTATTCAAGGATGGACAATGGTAGGGGAGAAAATGAGTTCATGGAAATGATGGGGCTCAAGGAGAAGATGTTCCCCGGGGAAAAGATGTGTCCCTAGGGATGGATAGTGATCATGGAGGAGATGGGGCCAAGGACATGTGGTTTGGGAAAACGACATTCCCCGGGGAGAAAGTGGGCCTAGGGAAAAGTTTTTCCCTGAGGATAGATAATGGGCGAGGAGGAGATGGGGTTAGGGAAAGGTTGTGATTGGAGGAGACAATATTCCCTAAAGAGAAGGTGGGCCCGGAGAAAAACATTCCCCCC
>Ga0209208_10013475_pt1 | contig 10209 bp, 4 predicted proteins | sample S1TSphfallax_3_FD_187694 | JGI IMG/M metagenome (GOLD analysis project Ga0209208, IMG submission 187694) | Host-associated microbial communities from peat moss isolated from Minnesota, USA - S1T2_Fd - Sphagnum fallax MG (SPAdes) (version 2) | ecosystem: Host-associated > Plants > Peat moss >... | reverse complement strand
GTGGTTCATTCCAGCCTCGTTCTCCAACCTTCACATTAATACACATCAAAAGTCTCATATGTGCAAATAAGAATATGAATGATTCAACTTTTGAACACATATTGAATCTAGCACCACCAACTTTGTGTGGCACACATATTATGAACATGAGCTAACACACACAAAACATTTTGTTTCCCAAATCTTCAATAGATATGGTTGATTCAAGGTTTCCAACCAAAGAAACTGAGACAATGTTGTTGCATAGACTAAACTAGGTGTAATCTTAAGTTTTTATTGATTCACAAAGATAACAACTTCATATATGCATCATTTGAAGATCAAGTTGCTACTAACATTGCCAAGTTTTATGTTAATTGATCCCATTGAGAACCTTAATGTGCAGTATTGTCACATCATTGAAATTTTGAGGCTACATGTCATTGTTGATTAACAATGAAAATAACAATGCTTAATTTGGTAGATATTGCACATTCATGAATTTTTGTAATTGTTTCTTACAAGTATTTGGGGAGTCTAAGTTGAAGTTGGTTTTGAAACATTGACACACAATTGTCATCATGAAAACGAATGTGTTTAATTTGAATGTTTTCTTATTTTACATGAGGGGAACTAATTGTATTGGAATGAATCCAAATTGTTCATTATAAGTATTTGGGAATCCATGTGATCAAATATGTTGCAAATTACACATCCTCAAATCTACCCTTCACCTCTTCTAGTAGACACACACACCAGCAAGTTGCCAAATCTCTTACTTTAAAAAATTACAATTTCACAACTCATTATCAATATGTTTCATTTTTAAGCTCTCTTTTTCTTTGCAAATGTTCCCTTTGATTGAACCAACCAAGGCCAAAGGTCATTTGTGTTTGGAACACATGACTTTTTCTTGAAAGTTAAAAACTTTTGCAAGATTTTGGGAATAGTTTGCACTCTTTTTTTTTGTTAAAAGACCTTAATAAGAACATTCCTTTCACTTAATGTGATTCCATAGCACAATGGATAAAAAACACACCATGCAAAGATTGCAAATCTTCAATGCTTAATTCCTTCTATGAATTATGCATAATATGAAAATATTGAACATAATTATTCAAATCCAATGTTCCATAGGGTCTCCAATTTGTGCACTACTAAATCATGTCAACATACCTTCAATTCAAGTCTAACTAAAATTTTAAAACTTTCAATTTGATAAACTTCAACATTTGGAAGGAAATGGTTAAGGTTTTTGCTAGTTGATGATAACAAATTTTTTATTATTTTTGTGCCCAACTTTTTCGTTCCTTGACAATTAAGAAATGCTACCTTTAATGAATTGAATGTAAATAAATGAAAATGTACAAGCTGAAGGGAGGTTATCAAAGTAAATAGTTGTGGGTGAACATGACACAAAACTCATTTTTCCACCCAAATTCAAAGTGAAGATAAAGGAAGGAGAAATTTTAAAATGTGAAACAACATTAAAACAAGAAAAGGTTCATGCATTTGAAGCACACATTTGGAGCTCGTGTGCAAGAATGGAGTTTGACTTACAAGTTGGTGCAAATTAAGTCACAAGCCAAACCTTGAAGTTCAAGCTCTCTAAATGAGACTTAGGGGTTTGAACACATTTTTAAAATTTCATTTACATGTTTATGGTGTTAGTAAGTAATGTTTAAGAAGATGAACATGTTTTTAATGATTATGTGAAAACTTAAACTTATGGGAGGCATCCCTCCCCTCACTGTGGTTGCAAAATTTATGAGATTATCCAAACCTATGTGGTGCATTGTTTGCACAATCATTGAAATGATTTCACATGAGCCTCCATGAATGGCAATGTGTGATTTGCTTTCAAGAATGGAAATTTTTTTGGGTCTATCCAACTTTTCGCAATAATTGAAGTGGTGTTGATGGTCATGAATTATTTATTCCCCATCCACATTCAGTTTGCTCTATGGGTCTAAATTGTGGTCCTCATGTTCTTACTTCTAATATGTCCAACTATAGTGAACAAATTTAGGTGGTGGTGATGGTCTTCTTGAATTGTTTTTTTGCCAACCATGTTTGATTAGTTTTGTAGGTTTAGATCCTAAACTTCATGCTCTTATTTTTGGTCAATTCAACTTTGTTGAACAAATGCAAGTGATGACAATGGTTCTCATGATTTTGTTTTGCCCCATCCACATTTGGTTAGTTTTATAGGTCTACATCATGGTCTTCATGGTCCTTTTATTTATCTACCCAAGTTTGCTAACCAATGCAAATTGTGGGTGGTCACATCTTCCAATTGGCTTTATCCTCCACCTATGGGCAATAGGGGATTATCTAGTCTTGTTGAATAAATGTAGATGGCCATGATGATCTTGATGGGTTCTTGGGAATCCTCTTGGTCACCATGGTCTTTCTTTAGGTTTGTCCACCTTTATATATGGTCCCCATGGTCCTCATGACTTTTGGGTGTGACCACAATAACACATGTCATAGTAGATGTCACTAGTGTTTAGTTTTTCATATTTTTATTGCTGAAAATTGTAATGATATTGCAAGTTTATAATACTTTTATATGATGCCCTTTTTAGTATATTATGGAAACATGTGGAAAAAATTGTATCCAATTTAAGCAAGATAAAATATGCAAAAACATGCATAACTTACACTATAACTTGAATTTATGGTTTTTTCTTTCATTTTTTAAAAGACACTTGAAACACTTTCAAAATCACATAATTATGTATGATAATCATTCAAACCTTTACATAATAATATAATATGTCATGACCAAAAAACAATTTTGTTTCCATGTAAATTATGACATTAGAAGAAAAATGAATTTTTACAATTGCCCTATGCAATTATGTTTTAGTTGATTGCATCATATGAAACTAAAAATCCTTTACATGCTTCCTTAATTATAAATGACAAATGAAATCAAATTCAACATATACAATTTCATCCATATGTGAAATGTGTGGTTTATGTGACTACCATGCAACAAGCATGCGTCAAAATTGGTTTGACCTTACATTGTGCCATTTATACAATTAACAACAAATGTCAATATGAATTGTGGCATGTTTATTAGCCTAGGGAGACTTAGCTTAGACTAGTGAGGTGTATTTTTTAATAAAGTAAAAATTACAAGATGGTACATGCGGTAGCTTATAGGTTAATTTTTGATCAAATTACAAGATGACATGTGGTAATTTATAAGTTAATCTTTAACCAAATTCTTTAAAAAAACACTTGGCAATGTATAAGGAGCTTAGGGAAGCTTAAGTTACCTAGGACTAATCCACATAGGTAGGTTAATAGGTTAGCCTATTTACTTATTTGCTTAGCCTAGCCCTACTTACCTATGCTAGGTAGGTAGATTTAGGGTACATAAATAGCTAAGTGGTTCTAAGCTAGGAAGTAGGTTATGTTTTTTAATCCTATTTTATTTCAAGTTTAGCCTTTAAAAGTCAAGACTATTTGATTGGTTCATCCCAAATGGTAGTTGGTTTTTAATATTCTTTGTATATTTCCAATGTTCTAGTGCACTTACTTATATGCTTTCCAAATTTGAAAGCAAAGACAAAAAATATGGGATAAGTTTTTAATTACAATTTAGTTGCAACTTAATTGCATGTACTAACAACTACTAATTAACTAACTATGTTAGGTTAAGCTAGGTACCTCGGTTAAGTTTAATTTACCTCTTAATTATATCCATTATTATAAATAATAATAATAATAATATAATATAATTGTAGATAGTAACTAGTAACTAGTCAAGCTAATTATATTATTATTATTATTATTATATTAATGTAACTAGTGATTAGTTATTTTGTCATTAGTACTTTTTTTACTATTTCATTTTTTATAACTCTTAAAATTGAAATAACAATTTTCATATTCAAATATCAATTTATAGATTCAATATATGAAAATTATACATATATACATAATTAATATATAGGAAAAAATGTATTTATTATATGGGTAATACATCTTAAATACAATTTTAATACATACAAAAATATATATATCCCTAAGTTGCCATAGAATACCTCTAGGGGTGCAACTAATTTGGGTGACTATTGTGATTAATGGGACATATTAGGATATTCATGGATGAAAATAGACTTAAAAACCATCAAGCCAATAGGATGAACTTATCAATAGTTGTAACATAGTCGCAATAATGATCAAATAATTGAAATTTGATTTTATAATCACAAATATTCCCAAAACTAGTTATAAACAACTGTAAATCACATGTGGTTGCAAATGCAATGGTTGCAATTTGGCTAATTTCTACTAGTGTGAATTTTTAATCTATCACAATTTAACCAATCACAATTTGCCACATCATCCCAATGAACATTATTGTTATTTTTTAAGCAATCCAAAGAAATCCATCACAGTAAGGTAATGTGGGAAAATTCGGCTTATGTTATCCTATTTTCACCCCTTTCTTTTGATTTATCTAACTCCATAAATGGTTTGGATGGTCTGAATCATGACCTTCCTTTTGTTCTATGCAAGTTTGTAGATGCTATGAATTGTTATTATGCACCTCCTCTTGGTCTATCTTACTTTATAGGATGTCCCCATGGTCCATTTAGCTTTCCTCTTAGTATGTCCTACTTTGTATTATTGGCATGTCTTGCTTTAAGTAGTAAGTCCCCATGTCTAACTTAACCTTCCCCTTCACTTATCCAACTCTATAAAAGTGGTCCATGGGTTTGCAACTAGGAAATTGGAACTTATATGTCCTCTTTGGAACTTAATTGACAACTATGTATGAAAGTTGTAAAACGCCCTAGAGGCATTTAAAACTTAGAATTAAGGCCTTGTGAAACCTCCTTTGGGCTTTTTGTTTTCCTTCATGTTTTTATTTTTGCAAAACCTGGCCAAATGTAATTCTAATGTTTTTTGTAGGCCTTCCTAGCACTTTATAAGAACTTTTGTTTAACTTTTATTCAATTTACAAGTGATGGTGATAGTCTTGATGATTTTCATTTTTCTTTGTTAAATAGATCTATAATTAAAGTGATGCACCTCCAAGTTCAATTTCTATTGCATTTTATTTTTTCCTTTTGTGAATTTTGTGCACTTGGATGACATTTATTTATTTTCATGTTTGGCCTTTTTATGTATCATAACAACCTTCAAATGCCTTTGGAGGGTTGTAACCTTGTTCTAGTGAATTGTGATGAATATTGTTGTGAATTTATATCAAATTGTTTTGATGAAATTGATTAACAAATTTGATGAAATCCATTAATTATGTAACTTCAATCTAATCATTCTTTTGGTGAAATCCAAATAATGTTTCACTAAAAACCAATGAACAATGTACTCAACTTTAAATATTGTTTTTGTGAAGTCTATTGATTATTACATGTGCCTATGATTAGGTTTGAGTGTTGGTGGTGTGCATGTGTAAGTTTTTTTAGGAATGGCAAGCTTTCATAAGATGGTAAGTTTGTGGCAAACATAAACAATTTGAATATGTTGTTTTGCACAAGGCCAAAAGGCAACCCCCAATAAAGAAGATGTTTTAACAAATATGTGGAATTTCTATTACTTAACACACTAACAACCTCATATAACATAAATATTTGTTGCCTACGTCACTAGTAAGAAAAAGGTAACCCAATTGATTCCAATTGCAATGTGGGGAGCAATTTACTAAAATTACCAAAACTTTCACCTTAAATAATGTTTTTTTATGAATTTTCTTTACAATCAAAATGATTATCATCCATAGGAAAATATAGAACATGTGGCAATTGTCCCTAAGAGAATTTTGCCAAATCCCACCCTAAACTTGGAATAAAGTATATAATTATTTAGTCATCCTTTTATAATTGTGGTTACACAATGAAAACCAAGTATACAAATTATGTGGCAATTCATTTTATTTATTTATTTTAATTCTAGAAATTGAATACCTCCAAAATTACTTCTTTAAAAAAAAATCATTTTTTGGTGAAAATTTTCCAATAAAAAAACATTGACTCTAATTCACAATCTTTGGAGAGACCTTGAAAGACTACTTGCATGGCACCTTAAAGGAGTTGTAGACTTTCAATTCATATGAAAATGGGCCTAAAAAGGAAACTCTATAATGTGAAAAAGGTACTAGAATATGCCATAGATGGACATGCCACAACAAGAAACATAATAAAAAGGCAACAAAGTCTCAATGTACAAACCCATGCACCTCCACCCCATCTCCTAGGCCTAGTTCTTTTAATTCACTTAACTTAGATAACAACATTGTTGTTCCTACCTTTGACCTTAACCCTATGACTATTCTAGGTGAGATCCCAACTTTAGGTGAAAAACCCATGATGAAGAATGAAATGTTTGTGGTGCAATCCAAGAACATGGCAAACATGACAACTTTCTTCTATGCCACCTCCAATGTATGTGATTGATTTTTAATCTAGTGGTACCACCTAAGGATGGGTTTGCCATTTAAATAAGATGGATATCAACCATGAAAGGAAAAACAAAGTGAAAACAATAAATTTGAAGTTATTTAAAAAGCTGAGAATCATATCAAAAGAGGAGTTTAAAGCAAAGGTTTGTGTCATTTTTTATAATATTTTACCCCCACTTATGTCCACTTTCACCAATCCACTTTCCACCTACACATTGATATCCAATTATTTCCTTTAAAATAAATTTTTAGATAGAACCCCCCAGCATTTCCTCCTTAGCTATGTTGTGTTGACCCAAATGCCTTCTTTTTAATTTTTGTTCATAGTTCAACCTTTATTCCACCATTCTTATTTTTTCCCCTATCATTTTTAAAACTTTCTTCAAATAGGTGTCCCCATGCTAACATGAACCAACCCTACATTCATGGGCAAATGTTTTTTCTAGAATAGTCTTAAAACATCCCCATTTGTAAATTGAATTTTTAAAAAAAAAATATTATGATTAAAAAGTTGTTGGATTATACTATTTTGAAAATATATATTTAAAGAATCTCCCCCAAAATAGGAGTCTGTATAATGTTTTCAAAGCATTAGTTATGATATTAATTAATGAACGCATTTAAGTATTTTATCTTTAGATTCATTCCAAATCATTCCACATATTTTTATAATATATTATAAACATTTTCATGTAAACATATTAAAAACTTGTAAAATTAATACAATTTTTGATTCTAAAACATAAAAACCAACAATTGGTTACATTTGTTATGGTACATGTTATCATGACTTCACTTGAACATCTTTCCCTAATGATTTGGTCAAAGGACTCAAAGCCCTTTCCACCCAAAGTTCAATTATCCAAATGTTGGAAACATTATGTTATTTTAGCCATACCTTCTTACCCCCATCCCCACTCATTACTTATCATTTTTTATCTTCTTCCTCCTCCCTTAAAATTCTTATTATTCCAAAGCATTTGTATTGTCCATTTTATCATTTAGGTTGAAACATTTGGATGTGTGTGGGATCCAATGTCTTATCTATCTATTAGAGCCACAAATACTTATCTTGCTTTTTTAGTCACAAAATTAACTTCCACGTTGAATTCATGGCCCTACATGTGGCTTTGTCCCACCTAATAGATAACCAATGTTCAACATAAATATTCATAAACTGGCCTAATTTTATTATATCTCCTTTGTAATTACAAGGCTTCCCCATACTTGCACCACCATTGATTTGACAAACATGTCATTGTTGTCATATTCTCCAACATACAAAAGCATAATCACTTGATCCATCTTTTCAAGGTTCCAAATTTTAAACTAGTATTCAAAGGAATGACATCACTAACAAACTTGCCAAAGTAGGCTTTCACCAAATTCACAATTACAAATACAATATAGTTGCATCCACATATCACCCTTATACATAATTCTTATACAACCAACATAGGTTTATGCTTATTATTCACACAACTTCTTCAAGCTTACATTGATGCTTTCCTATATTACTCCCCTTCTCCCCTCCACTCATCCCTTCACAAATAGTTAAATCCACTTCTAAATTAATCACTATTTGATCACTTTTGGTCACACCCATTAGTATTTGTTACCTTCACAAATGAAGGGTTATAAATGAAATGGTCAATTTTCTTACTCCCAAGTGGAAGTCCCAAATCTACCAAGTTATGAATCCTACAACTTTGGGGGTTCATAACATTTTTTAATTTCACATTTTAATCAAAATTTCAGAAAGAAAATCTATAGCTTTTGAAAAGAACTCTTCAATGATGTGTCACACTTTTCAATTGGAAATGATTGAACCCCTCAAAGTGTCATTGAAATGGTTGGAAATCAATACGCAATTTGATTCTTGATTGTTCAAATGATCATAACTTATGCTAAGATTCTTGTTTTAAGAATGTCACAACTACATTGTATTATTCTTCAAGAACTTTCCAATGGTCTCATGAAGGCCTAATTTTGACAAGGTTTGAACAATTTTATATTATTGGTTTCATATAAATAGGTCTTTGTTGCATTTTTGCACATTTTAAACAATAATATTCTTGAGTTCAATCTTTCACGTTTTTAGGGCTAAGTTGAACATGTTGTTCTACAAAAAAATCTATCACAAGTTTTTGAACTATGATTTTTTCAATACTCTAAAAATGACACATAACTAAATAATACAAATTGTGATTGTCATATTTTTTACTACAAAACTCACAAAAACAATTCGTTTTGAAAGAGATTTTAATATTCCCTCCGATTAACAACTTTCAATTTGTTGATCTAACATTTTTCCAATGTATATGGTTTCAATAACAACTTGATAATGTCCTAGAAGCTTGGCATTCCTCTTTTATCACTAACTCTAAAATTTTGTGGTTTTGGAAAGAAGGTGAAATGAAGTTAGGTGAGCTAGGTGAAAGTCTTGATATTCAAAATCACCATGAATCACAACTTTATTTTCTTTTGAAAGTCTTGGTTTTCAAACAAGGGAGGATGGTGGTTGTGGAATGTTGGAGGTTTGCTATAAATTACAACTATGTTCATGTGCATTTTGGGGTTGTAAAACAAAAGATCGTGTGCTAATTTGGGAAGCTTGTTATAAGGTATTGTAAATAGATCAAATGACCAACTTCACCACCTTTTAGGTCAAATTATATTCCAAAACATGTTAGGACATGACAAATTATGTTTTATTCTACCACATTATGTTTTATAATTGGTAATTTATGTTTCATAATTACAAATATTTAAATTTATAATTGGTAGCTTTAAATTGGAGATTACACACTTTTTAATGTTGTAGAACATAAATAATTGCATTTTTGTTGAAAATGGACATTGTCTTTTGCATCATCAAACCTTTTCATGCCAATATCTATAAAAGATAAAAATGTAACAAATATGGCAAATGTGAATCTAATGATGTGTTGCACTTAGTATGATTTTGTTACAAATTGTGCTCTTCCCACTTCTTTGTGGTCCCACTAGCATCCACATAAATCTAGTCCTTATTATCATCTTTCTTTCTTGGAAACCAAATTTGGATAAGACATCATCCACAAAATAAGCAAAAAGTAAGGAGCTAATATGAAGCCTTATAAATCCCTTTGTCAACCAACTCTACAATGAGAACATATCTTACAATCAATGGAAAAGGAGATTTTCTTGGCATTTGAATGAAGAATTCAAACAAAAAACAAGAAGATCGATTAAGTGGGTTCATAAACTAAACCTAAACCTAAACCAAAATAAAGCAACAATTTTTTATTAAATTTTTCTTGTGACCTCCAAGTGGGAATATTCCTAACAAATCCCATACATGTTAAAGCAATTTCAATTTGCTGCCAATGTTCAAAGATCATGAGTCAAGTGACAATGAAATGAATTTTTCCAAGTAAAATTAGGCTATATAAAATTCACATTTTGCAAGAAACTTGAACTAACAAAAATATTCCAAATGTCCGTTACAAAGTCGGTTATGAAACAACTATTCAAATAGCTCCTAGGCAACACAACTTTAAAACAAATAAAATGAATATTCTAGTTTATGCATATGTTCTTTTAAACCTAACTTCACTAATGTTCTTTTACCAAGCCTATTCCTTAAGTTTCAAATAAAATAACCAAGGGCCATAAACTTGTTTTTAAAATAAAAATACATATATTTCAAACAAAAACATATGACTCCCAAAAGAAAAAATATGAACTAAAAGTTAAAACATATTGCATAGTTTTATTCTTCAACCTTGAATGTTTGTGGCTCT
>Ga0209208_10013474_pt1 | contig 10210 bp, 5 predicted proteins | sample S1TSphfallax_3_FD_187694 | JGI IMG/M metagenome (GOLD analysis project Ga0209208, IMG submission 187694) | Host-associated microbial communities from peat moss isolated from Minnesota, USA - S1T2_Fd - Sphagnum fallax MG (SPAdes) (version 2) | ecosystem: Host-associated > Plants > Peat moss >... | reverse complement strand
TACTCGTAACATATTAGTATCTCTATTACTTAACCTTCCCTCATCCGGCTGGCGATTTATTTTTCTGGTTCCCCCTCAAGCGATCGCGCCGAGGTAGCCACTAGATTTATCTATGGGGGTCAAACAATTTTGGATTTTAGATTTTAGATTAACCCCATACCTTCATGTTGGGGCTTGAGTAAGATTACCTCAGGTTACTGGATTAGCATGATAAAAATGGAAACATTGGAAACATTATTGAAACATCGCAAAATCTTCTTGACTTTAAGTGACCCTAGTGCCAGAATTGGACCAACCTACATGGTGAAGAGGAGGACTCATGAAAGTCACCAGACACCGGGACAAAATTCTAGAAGCATTGCGGGAATGGTTTCGTATCCATAAACAGGGGCCCACCCTAGAGGAGTTGTGCATGGAACTAGGAATGCAACCGCAACAGAAAGCAACGCTACAACGATGGTTGCAGACAATGCGAGGTATAGATGTGGAGTGGGAAGATAACGTTGGTCGTAGCCTTCGTTTACTCACCTCTGAACCAGAAGTAGAACCTGGACTACAAATACCAGTAACCGAAACATTACGGTATTTAGCAACTGGCTTGGCAGAATGGGAGAAACGAAAACCTGAACACAGAGCGCATATTCCCACAGCTCTTCGTGTCGGGATGTCCAGGATGTACTTAACATCCTTGTTGTCTGGAGACGAATGCGCTCCGGCAAATCTGCCAGAATTTTTTGACTGGGCGAAAAAGCCGGTTGTTCAATGGCAACCTGCATCTGAGATTAAACACCTATCAACAGAAGTGACGCTGATAGAAGATGGGTTAATTTCTGACTTTGCCCTCCAGTGGCAGGTTACAGGTACTGATGCAGAAATGCAAGTGCAAGAGAAAGTCTTACAAGATGTTCTCGAATACTGTCGGGCAAACCAACTAGAGGAGGCTTATCGTACCCTACGCAAGCTGATCATCCAACGTCCCGTCCTCCCCTACTCCGAGTACCGTCGCCTTTTATCTTCATCCCAATTAAGACCGCTGCGTGATTTTTTACGGCAACTTTACGTAGATTTAGTTGATTTAACAAGTGACCCCATCTATCACTTCTGCCCTCGCTGTAAATATGTAATGCGCCGTCGTCGAGATGGGAGTTATAACTGCCGGAACATGATTTGTGAACAAGCGAGTGCCAAACTCCGTCTCCCACCTGAACCAACAATTTCTCAGCCAGAGGCAGAAGGTTGGAAAGCCCTCATCCCCGGAGTACATCGGTATGGGACACTGCCAGGACTTTGGGAGATTCAGCTAGCAGAAGCCCTGACAAAACTGGGAATACGTGTGACTCTATGGCCAGAAATTGATGAATTTGACTTACTCGTGGAGTTTAGTAAGAAACTGCGCTGGGCAATTGATGTTAAAGATTGGTCATACCTAAACGAAGAACGTTTGCAGAAAGTAGATTACCGCTTTGATACTACTGAAACGTTCGTTGTCTTCCCAGATGAGCGAAATGATCTCTTACGAATTGAAGTTGAGCGCCAAAGACTCGAACCAGAATTGGGTGGTGTGCGCTTGAGATTGGTTAGTGAAATTATCTCCCAAGCCAAACAAATTTTGGAGAAGAAAAATCATGCGTGATATTTCGCAATGGAGTAAACCACTGCGTAAAGCTCTTCGCAAGTCGCCTGACTTAAAAACTTATGTATCAGAAATTATACCTGACACTGATATTAAGAGCCAGCAGCGAGAAATAGCACGTCTTGCCCAACTAATTGCCGAAGTAGAATTGGGGTTAAGCTTACTCATAGATGTAGCTCCAAGCGAAAGAGCAACTTCCGTATCAGCTTTACTTCTAGGGTATCGTTTTCCGATCGCAGCACTTGAAAGTCAAGAAAATTGGCTTCTTGCCCAAAAAGCCCGTTTTTATCTTGTCCGTCGCAAAGGAAGACAATGGGAGCGTGACCTAGCTGAATACATCAAATTACCTGAAATTCTGAGAATATTCAGATTAACAGACACAAATGATGTTCCTCAACTGATTCCCTCTAGCATTTATCCTAAACGCCTACAACTATACCGTCATACTTTATCAGAAACGCCGCCATACAAAGAGCGACGAGTCAAGCTAGCAACATCCGGTTATTGGTATGCCAAAGTTTTTCATCAGGGCAACACTGCCGTTGATGTTCCCATTAATATTCCTGAAGCGGTGGCCAATCTAGCACTGTTTCCGCAGATATCTTTTCATCGTACCCGCCAAGCCTTGAATCCCTCTCGTCTTGTTACTTTAGAAGAATTGCTGCAAAGTGCTCAGGAGATGGATGCAAAATTGGCTGAAGCTAGGTATGAGCCTGAAAATTATCATCAACGTTTAAAGGGAGTTGCTCTAAAGTTATATGATTCTTCCATAGATGATTTTCAACCTTCTCTACTGAACACCGAAATCAAACTAGAGCAACTTGTCCACATTGTCGGTTTATTGAATGTGGGTAAATCAACGCTGCTTGATGTTCTGATTTACCACTTTGCGAAACAAGGTTATCGTTGTGCCTTGCTAGTAAACGATGTTGTAGCCGCAGTACGTATTGCTTCCCTATTTCGAGAAGGACTAGGAATTTTGGCATCTCCTATATTGGGCAGCGATCGCTTGCAACAGTTAAAAAAGGTCTATGAGCCAATTTTAGAACCCAAGGGAGAAGAAATTGAAACAGGAGCAATGCACCCAGCTTGGCGCTGGTTTAGTCCTGTCTGTCCCTTACTAGGTTTAGTGCAATCAGAAGAAAAATGGGAGTTTGGTGAAGAACCATGTCACAATCTTTACCAAAAATCTTTCTATGCCAAAGATGAAAATTCGCAAGCAGAAGCTGATCAGGATTTAGAGGAATTGGAAGAGGGTGGAAGTGAAGATAAACATACTTGCCCCTTATATTACAAATGTCCACATCACCAACTAGAACGAGACATTGCTACAGCATTGCTTTGGGTGTTGACACCAGCCAGCTTCATTCATACCCGCATTCCCCCGCAAGTTTTGGCAGAAAAACTCACCTTTGCTGAAGCTGTTTACCGTGAATGTGACTTTTTCTTTGTTGATGAAGCTGACCGGGTACAGGTACAGTTTGATGAAGCTTGTGCCCCTGATGAAGTCTTAGTCAATTCTTCTGGTAACTCGTTATTAAATCAGATTGGACTCAAATTCGCCACAGCCATTTACAATTCTGACCGCCGCAGCATGGCCAATGAACTTGTGGCCACAGCCAAAAAAGCTAATGACTATGCTCAAATTGCCACAGACTTGATTCTCTCTCGGCTTCATAACCAGCCAAAATTAGTGGAATGGGTAGGACAAAACCCATTTACAGGTCGTTCACTCTTTACTCACATTGTCCGCGAAATTCTGGAAACACCAGTAACAGAAGGATCTGAACCATCAGCCAAGCTCAAACGTGCGGAACGTAGCCAGGAAAGACAAAGACGGATTGAGGCAGGCTTACCTCCTGAAGAGGAACGCCAGCGGCGTAAAGAAATTATGCAAACTTTGGACGGATTTTTGCAAGCACCCCTGAATCCGCGTCGAGGAGGAACACTTTCAGACCTTGCTCTGACGATAATGAGTGCTGAAAATGACACCAGGGCGTTAGCTGAAGTCGCTGAATGGTTACGCAACTGGCTGAAATTATTGGGGATTTCGCTGACGGAAACAACCAAGTTTGAGGAAGTTACGCGCCATTTGCACCTGGCAATTCTGGTAACAGTACTCAATGATAGGCTAGTTTTTCTAGTTGATAACTTAAATACACTCATGCGATCGCGAGTTCTTGACTTGCACGACACGAGCCTTGCCCTTGTCTACCGTCCACCCCGTGATTATCTGCCAGTGGTGCCATCTGCCCCGGTGGGAAATATTTTAGGCTTCCGGTATACACGAGAGGGGGATAACAAATCTGGTGGTAAGTTAGAATACTTCCGCTACGTTGGTGTTGGGCGCTACTTACTTCTTAATTTTCCTCATCTGTTTGCTGTTGACGATTGGGATGGACCCCACACAGTATTGATTTCCGGCACTAGCTACGCTCCAGGGACACCTACCTATCACATCCACCATAAACCAACTATCTTACTAGAACCAGCCACCAATAATTACAAAGCAGGTAATGCCGGGATTGGTGAGAGTAAATTTTTCTTCAGTCCCCAACGCAATACAGTTGGTAATTACATCGCTCTGTCAGGACTGCCACCGGATATGAGAAAAGCAGCTGCCAATGAAATGGTCAAAGCTATCTGTCATAGTCCTGGGCAAGCCAATAGCTTCGTTCATCAACTGTTTGCCACCTTGAATGAGCAAGAGAAACAAGACCCAGAACGTTGGGCAGATCGCCGCCGCTTATTACTGATTACCAACAGTTATAACGAAGCAGAATGGGTGGAGTCAATTTTAAAACCCCTCTATCGTGTTATTCAATTAGCATCCTCTGAAAGAGACCTAAACCCAGATAGTATTGCTACTCTCCGCCGTGATCATGCACCAGCTGATTTAACTGGTATTCGCCGGGGCCAAATCCGAGATGTTGCTAAACAGCACACCCAGATTGTCATTGCCCCCTTAATGGCATTGGAACGAGGACACAACATTCTCAACGAAAACCGCATTGCAGCATTTGGGGCTGCTGTATTTTTGAGCCGACCAATGCCAGTTCCCGATGATTGGCAGACTACCGTCCAGCAACTTAATAGTTGGGCGCTGGAAAAGTCTTCAGATTTTAGCCTATATCAGGCAATACAAAAACGTGGTGATGCTCTAACACTGACGAATGTAGAAAATGAATTTTACCGATATGCAGTAGCGAAGATGCTGGAATTAAACTGTCGAGCAATGTCATTTAAGCAGTTAACCAGTGATGAACGTTCTGTACTCTGCTGGACTCAATTGGTAAGTATTTGGCAAATTATCGGGCGTTTAGTACGTGGTGGAGTTCCCTGTATTGTCCATTTTCTAGATGCCAAGTTTGCACCTAAATCCGTTGACAGTGAATTAGATCAGGAAGTCACTTCACTGTTAGTTGGCATGATCAAGGAACTGCAACTTGCTCTTGAGCCAGAAGATAAACAACCTTGGGAAAAAACATTAGCCCAATCCCTCTATGGTCCCTTCTTCAGCGCCCTCAAACAGACCAAGGATTTAAGTTACGAGCTAAAAATCAGGAGTTAATTATGCCATCTGAATTTAAAACAATTCTTCCTGGTGCTTGGGAACTAACTAAGGATGAACCATACGAGCTTTTTTCTCTCCATGTACCCACGGCATGGCAACAAGTTACTAACTCTCTAGCACAAAAACGTTTCAAATTACTGGGGAAAGGTTATCCCTCAGCCCCCATCTACTCTCTCGACCCGATTATAGCAGCGAGCTTTCCGGAAATCATTCAGGTAGTCCGTAATGGTTGGCAACGTCCCGGTGTACCTTGGATATTAGCAAAAGAACAAGCTGACCTTTCCAACTTACCTGATTTGGTCAAAGATTGGTTGCGTGAGGAATTTAGTTCATGTTTAGGTGATGATGAAGTCGAATCTACTCTTGAAAAACTGGATGATCATACCTGGGAATGGAACGATAAATCAATAGTTACACCTTTACTGCTTCCACCTAATAATCCGCATAACATAGATATTCGCTGGCAGGCAATACCTGATTATCTAGCTAGGGAATTTCTCAAAAATCCCCAGGTTACTTTTGGTAATGATAGTCAGTACCAACTTACTTTTTACCGCGTCGTAACTTTTAAGGAAGGAGCCGAACTAATATCATGGCCTCCTCAGGAGGTACCATTAATCCAAAATAAAAAGCAACTTGACACAGTAAACATTTCATTTTTTATCCGTTTCCAGTTACAAACAGTACCTTGGCGCAGTCAACCAATAATTTACCATCAACTTTCGATTCGCCGATGGTTGACTAAACCCATGAAACGTTGGCCTTATCGAGGTGCTACTGTTTTTATAGGTGATAATCGACGGTGGTTAGATGGTCAACAACAACCATTCTCCTTTATTCCCCTGTCCATAAAGCAAATTACAAAACAAGAAGTAAGCTGGCCAAGAGCAATTAGTGAGTTACTAAAAATTAATGATTCTCCACTTCCTGACCCCGATAATTTAGCTACTGAGCCAGCCCATAATTGGTCTAGCTTTGGTGTTGTTCCTAGAGCGATACAAGCTGCTATTGCTTATGACTGGCGACATTTGGGTGAATTTCCCTGTTTTCCTGGCGTAAGTCCGCTAGATTTGGCTAGTTTAGATGGTGCTATCCAAAGTAAGATTGAACAAGAAAATTTTCAAGTTCGCCGTGTAAGTAAGGGAATAAAAAAAGGTAGATCTATATCCTTGTGGGGAACTGTAAAATCCCAGAAAAAAGATAGTTTAGAACCTAAAAACCCTGACGATTCATCTACGCCAATGCTGCGACCAACAGTTGCTACATCTGCAACTTTTCGTTCCACTGAAAGCTCTCCTCACACTATCCTAATTTTGTGGGAAACCCAAAAATGCCGAGATACCTTAATTCAGGAAATTTGTAAATTACTCTCCCTCTCGCCTCAAGGAGAAACAACCACTTATGAAACTTTAACTGGCTTCATGGGAGAAGAAACTATTTATCGCTATCAGGATGCATATTTGGTGATAAAAACTCAACATGTTGCCGACATAACAGCAAGACTCGATGTTGATGACCGTGAAGTTGAAGGAAATAACCAACAACAAAGGCGTGTTACGTTGATAGAAAAGCGTATTCCTCAAATTATTTCACATTTACCGCCAGCCAAAGGATTAAGTGGTGCTTTAGTAGAAATTAAACCAAAAAAAGATTTTTTTCCACGGGAGTCAGATCCAAAACTTGCTGTACGAATTGGGGTAATGCAGGCTGGTTATCTTAATCAGCATATTCATGCTTTAACAAAAAAAGGTGATGCAGAAGACATTACTCAGCAAGATAAAATTCGGGTGCAAAAAGCAGTAACAGATTTATTACGACAATTTGGAATTTTACCTGCTCCTCTCATCGACTTTAAAAAAGATGGCATAGATCTAAATATATGGCTAACTTGTTTTTACGTTCTACGTCGCACTCGCAAAACAACAGCTAGTAATCAAGCTTATACTGCGGCCTTGATGTTACGAGTTAACCCCATCAAGGGAATGGTACAGGTAACAACTCCCAATTTATTTGCTTCACAAGGCTGGGTATCCTATTCAGAAGGACTTGAACACTTACTCAGTGAAAAATGGGACCCTAATTCTTATGCTGACGAAACGAGTGATTCAGAACAATCCAATAATGACAAAAAAGAACAGAATTTTCTCAATAAATTCGTAACTGATTGCTTGCGTGATTGTTTAAGTACACCAATTGAAGAGGATAAACCTCCTCAGGTGCTGTTTATGGCGGAAGCCACAAATGCCCGTCTCATGCTGACATGGTTACAAAATCCTCGACTACCAGCTAACAATTTACCCGATGAACTAAAACGCCACATGACAGAATCAGAAATAAATCGACTTTCGGTTGTGCGGCTAAGAGTTTCAGTTAACGGTGAAGTTCCCGTTGCTATTGTTCAGGATTCTCCTGGTAGCAGAGCTAGTGGTTTATTCTCTTGGCAGGGTGTTTGTGATGATGAAGCAACAGCACTTTACCTCAGTATCAGGAAGCCTTTACATACGGAAAAAGGTACAAGCATATTAAACGTAAAAGAGTCTCGACTTGATAATGGAGGCTTACAAGCAGGCAATCCAAAACCCCTAGAAATAGCTGTTGTTCATCATCCAGGTATTGAACGCGATAAGTTAGCTTGCTTTGTCCATCATCTTAGGAACCGATGGCCATATTTTCCTAATGAAGTTTCTTTACCTTTGCCTTTTCCATTTGCAACTTCTGCTAAACAGTATGCTGTCAGTGCTAAGGATAGGGTGGAGTCTTTTAACTTAGAAGATGAGGAAGATTCAGAAGAATCTGTTGACTAGACACTTACCAGGAAATAAATTGTTACAGTTGATTCATGGTTAGTCTAGTGAAACTTTCAATGGTTCCCAAATTCACTGTAGAAATAGGGGATGGAGTGGAAGCTACCGAACTCCAATTTCCAGAAATTGTGGACATTTTTGGAGATTGTCCACAATACCTGCGGCCAACATTCTTAATCGGAGAAAGAGCTTGACTTCCCTAGTAAAGTATACCTGTATCGGCTACAGAGATTAGCATTTCAGCCGAGGATCTTCCGGGTGTGTTCGATAAAATTGGTGATCATTCCCCTATCCAAATAATTACTACTCTGTCCGCTACGCAGACTTAGAGTCCGAAAGGTTCTACCATGCCAATCCTACTGGATGGCTGAGGAACAGAGAGTAACGGAGTTTAAAATGCACCAATTCCAACTTTGGGATCTTGTTAAGGTAACAAATCCCAAAGATGCCAACCGTCGATGGTTGAACTGCACAGGACAGGTTCGCGATCGCAACGATTACTGTGTATCAGTTGATTTTGGTGAGCGAGCACCGAAAAACCGCAACCATAAGGCTATGTTGATCAGATTGGGTCCTGATGAACTAACCCTAATTAATCGACCAGAAGCTAGTAAATCCAAAAAATTACATGAATGCGGCAGCTATCGACAGTTTTCGTTAGAGACGTATGACCCCGCAGTGGGGGAAGGGGTAAATGCCATCGCTTTCTGGTGGAATGACTCTTCAGTTAAGCTCGCTGGACACTATCAAGATTTAACTCCCAAAGAGGTTTGGGAGGACATGATCGAGAAAATTGATGCTCTCATCCAAGAGCAGGGACTAGATATTCCTCCTGTCGTCAAAAATGAACCAACCCCAACCAATCAAAGGAATACCAATAATATGCTTTCTAGCTACAATATCTCTGCAATGTGTAGGGAGCAGGTAGGAGGCTTGAGAATATATTCTGCTTCCGTGCCGTTCCAGTTTGTGGCGCAAATGTTTGGTTTCTATGACAGTAAACTGCCGCCTGAGCAGAGGGCACAAAGGGAACTAGACACACGCCATGCCAGAAAAATCAAAGACTATCTCTTAAGCAGTAGACCATATTATTTACCGCCGATGATTGTGGCCATCGAAGGGGACAAAATTTTATTTAAGCCTTTCAGCCAGGATGTTAATAATGGACTATTAAAGCTCCCCATGAACTCCACCTTCTTGGTGGTAGACGGACAACATAGAACAGTAGCCATCAGAGAAATTCTACAGGACGAGTTTCTCAAAACCGAATTTGGCAACCAGCTGATCTCGGTAGATTTTCTCCATAATCCCTCTTTAGAAATGTGCCAGAAGATATTCAGGGAGGTCAACAGCTTACAGAGAACAGTGTCTAAGAATCTAACTACTGTCTATTCTGAAGACACTTCAGCTAGATTAGTTGCTGAAGTCCTACGTTCGATTTCCATCTTCTCAGATCAATATGTGGAGAAAGACAAGAATTCTTTGGGAATTAAATCTCCCAAATTGTTTGTCTACAAGAGTCTCTACACGGCAACAGCGAAGATCTGTCAGAACGTCAACGGCACCTGGGAAGAAAAGAAAGTATTCGCTGAAACTTTCTGGTCTACTTTGGTACAAGCAGTGCCTGAGTGGTGTGGAGTTCTGACAGGGAGTATAACTCCTGCACAAGTGAGAGAAAACACTATATCTACTCATAACGTCACCATCCAAGCTCTAGGCGAATTGGGCAAGTTTATGAGCCAAATATCCCTAGAGAAGGCTCAGAAAAATCTGTCTAGGATGAATGTTGATTGGAGTAGGACTAACCCTGACTGGCACAATAGAGTCATAGACCCCAATAGCGGCAACATCCTTGCCAGAAGGCAAAACATCAAACTCCTTCTCATCTACCTAAAAGCTAAATGCGGTGCCCCGAATTCCGCCTTTAGCCAAGATGAAAGGGAGTTAGAACAGCAACTTACCAACAAGATTATCTTTTACTCATAGGCAGAGGGCAGAAGGAATTATCTAGCAAAAAGCGATCGCTTCAGGTAATCCCACAGCGATCGCTTTTTAGTTCTCTTGTATCCCATCTTGAGTTTGGACTAATTTGGATTCAACCAGCAATTAAGAGAATGGCAAGACAAAGTCACCCAACTTCTTGAAGAAACTGAGTCAAGCTGAATGATGAAGAAATCAGTCGAAACTAAGCAGCAGTAG
>Ga0209208_10013472_pt1 | contig 10210 bp, 9 predicted proteins | sample S1TSphfallax_3_FD_187694 | JGI IMG/M metagenome (GOLD analysis project Ga0209208, IMG submission 187694) | Host-associated microbial communities from peat moss isolated from Minnesota, USA - S1T2_Fd - Sphagnum fallax MG (SPAdes) (version 2) | ecosystem: Host-associated > Plants > Peat moss >... | reverse complement strand
TCAACATTTTTTTTAAAAATTGATTTTTGGTGAGGGTGCACATTGGTTGTTTGTTTTGGGGGGAGCATGTGAAGCAACAAATAACCTCCTTTGCATTAGTTGTTTTGGTTTTTTTGTTCTTTTGCATTATCACCTTTACTTTGTAGGATTTTATGAAAGTTGTGAAGGTAGGGGAAAATGAAGGTTTTCATATTTGTGGTAATTGCTAATAGGCAACAACATTTTGATATCTGATATTAGAGTTTTATTGTTTGATGTGTTTCATTGTTTCACTTATTTTGCACCTTATTGCAAGTTTTGTTCAAAGGCACATATGCGAAGTACCAAGGGGGGGAAGGACTTTTGACTTTCCTATTATCAATAGTTTTTGTGTCTATTCATTCATTCATCTACTCCATCAACTTTTGCCAAGCCACAAAATTAAACTGTTTTTTTTCACCTCGACCTTCTAATTTATACTCACAAGTCTGAGGCTATGCAAGTGGGGCCTACAAAGGTCACTTCCATTTCATTCCAAAAACATGCCAAATATATATATATTGAAAAATCATAATTTATTTATTTTACTTAAATGTAAATAGGGTGCCTATTAGTCATTGTGAATATATATATACTTAAAATATTTTAAATATATTTTAAACCGCACTTAAAACATATTCAAAATATGTCATTATTTCATAACAATTAAAAAAATACCCTTTTATCTCAAGTACTTTTAAAAATATACTTGATGATTTCCCCAAGGGGTGCAGAAAGATATTTAATAAGCTCAACCTTCAATTCCTCTCATGGAGTTTTACTTTGTAAACCCTAAACCCTAAACCCATCTTTTCTTGTTACAATATCTTTGTTGTTGGCAAGTTTAAGGTTCACCTAAATTTGTGCAATTCATTATTTTTTCTATTTTTTCTTGTGTTGGTTTCTTGTTGAAATTGTGATGGATTCTTTTTTGTGTCCTATCATGAACACCAAAATAAGTTGTACTAAAAAAGTCTTTCTAGCTTCTACAAGATATGACAATAATAATATTGGCATTGTATAAACTACTTATGAAGGTAGGAGAGTTAGATAATATGAAAGGTATTGATGTTAAAAGGCATGATGATGCATAAATCACTAAAATGCACTTGGAGAATTTGAGGAAATAGAAACTTCTTTGGAAGCCACACTACTATATTCCATTCACATGGGAAATTTTGAAGTGAATAATAGTCATCATGTGTGGATATGGATCATAACCAAATCATGAGATGTATTATTTGTCACAATGATTTTATTGGTCTTAAAATTTTAACCATGTGCATTAAATGTAAGAAAGGAATAATTGCATACCATAAAAATAATGGCATAACATCAATGAAAAAACATGTTAATGTTAATTGTTATGCCTTAATGAAAAAGGTTGGTAGAAGATCCCAACATTACCTTGATAAAAAGCCAAACTTAATCAAAAGGCCACCAAAAAGGGGGCACATGTATCTCTATTTATAATATTTACGTTGTTTTTTAAATTTAAGTAAATTCAGAATAGATGATCCAACATAGTTGGGTTTTCTAAAGGATTTAACATTGCTTGTGGTTAAAGGGCTCTTGCCATTGAGTCCATTTGGCTTTAAAGTTTGTCATATAAGTTGTGTACACAAAATGTTTTCCCATTGAATAAGGTTTTATTGAAAATGTTCTATCTAGCTTGGTAGAAAAAACCATGACTATGTATTGTGCAACCCACATTGGTTAATTGTTTATCAACCACCTATACATTCAATTTGTGGATGTCAAAAGAAATGCATGACACCTTCACTATGGTTGTCAATTTTATCTCTAGCAACTAGGATGCAAAGCGTATCACTATTGGCCTATTTGAGGTGATAAACACAAGTGACATAACTATGACTCATAAATTGCAAGAACTACTAGTTATATTTGGTCTAACTAAAAAATAATTGCTTATGTGAAGGATGAAGGGTCCAATTTGCAAACCTATGCATGTGCCTTGACTTCTATTGTATTGTATAATAGTTTAAGGTTGTTGGAACAATTTGATGGCTTGTGTTTCAAACATGCACTTTGGAAGTTGTGCTAATGTGATATTACAAATGACAAAATATCTACTAATCTAAGCTATGCATTTATAGAAACTACTCAAGGTGCCATCTAGAAATGTATTACATGGCCCAAAAATTTGAACTAGGTCAAACAAACATGGGATAAAGCTTGCATTGCTTTGGATTGAAACCCGTAAAACTAAACACCCATGAAGATGAGGTAAGGGTTTGTTACTTTTTTTGACTATTTTTCAATTTTAGAATTTATATGGTTCAAGGGTATTTTAATCTATTTTTTTGTTGTTGATTACAAATTTGCAAGTCAAGTATTGTTATTTTAGGATGCCTAACTTTTTGAAATGTCATTGTAAAATTGCATGCCTTTTCCAAAAATATGGGTTCATTGGAAGAAATTATGTCTTTTACAACTGAAAAATCAATGATATTGTTATTTTAGGATGCCTAACTTTTTGAAATGTCATTGTAAAATTGCATGCCTTTTCCAAAAATATGGGTTCATTTGAAGAAATTATGTCTTTTACAACTGAAAAATCAATGACTAGACATTATAAATGACTATATAATTGACTAAAGTCATAGAATAGTATTTCAAATCTATGTGGAAAAAGTTTTAGTGGTGCGTTTGACTAGTAGATGATGACATGGTAACATGAAGGATGACATCATTTTTTCCATTGAAAAAATTCATCCATATGGCATCCATGATTAATGATTTAGTGATGTGCATGTTCAAGATATCATTTGAAAACATGATTATTATAAAGTCATTTCAAATATGATTAAAGAATGACATGGACAAAATGATGCGTCATTACATAGACATCATAGTTATGAAATTATTTTTCAATTATTCAAAAATGAATATTAGTTGTCTAATATGAATAAAAATGGACATAAGTAACTACGGAGTGCAAGGAATTGATTTTGATTAATATTAAACATTTTGGTTATATACGAACTTTTATTACATTTTTCTTCAATATGCTTGATATATGATCCATTTCCAAACATCTTACATGAATAAACTACATATTATACATTGAAATAAAATTTAATAGTAAAACTATGAAATATTATTTTAAAAATTCTATATTGTAATATTAAAATAAAATAAAAGTATAAGATTTGGGAAATAAAAAATTTATTTGTACACTAAAATTTATCATAAATTTAATTTCTAAAAATAAATAATAAGTATAAAAATAAATATTTTTATTTTAAAAATATAAAAATATATTATTATAAAAATATATTAGATTATATGTGTAAAAGTGAATAAATTTCAGAATTTCAAAAAATTGGTTCATATTATAATATTGTTCTAAACAACTCATCTGTAAGGACTTTAGGACTATTAATCATTTTTGTCATTCATAACTATAATACTAATCATAAACTTAGATATATATTTGAATTTTTTTTTTAGTGGTTATCTATGAAGTAATTATGAAACATTTGCTACCAATGGTCTTTGGTTGTGATTTGAACCAAATTCGTGGACATTAGTTGTATGCAAATGCTTTGTAATTTGTCACATCAACTTGTGAAGACATTCGTGAAGGGTTCTTATACCCTTCATTTCTTTTATGCATGCATTGAACAAGAGAAGGGATCATAATATGTTGGCTTTTATGTTCAATCCAAAGTTTTAAAACATCCAAGTGGTTAATAGGTATTTGGGTTGTGAAAATGTTGTTGATCTAGTTGTTGAATATGATGAAAATTTATTGTTACCTTTACTGACAAAAACAAACAAATTGTTGATGTTTCATAGGGTTGAAATGTCTTATGATCTCCATTCACAAGTTGATTTCAAAGGTTTGTTTCACAGCACAACAACTAGACACATACATAACCATCATGTCAATGGAGCTTGTTGGATTTCAACGGTTTTTTATTGATTAGAAAAGTTGCAAATGTTTGTTATTTTGGCGGTGAACAAAAAAACACAAGTTTCCAACCATTGCTCTTGTAGCATGACATATTATTTGCATCCCAACCAACCAAATTGAATCAAAGAATATCTTTTGCATTGTTGGATGTTCTTACAACACTTCATATATGCCATTTAGAAAATTTGGACAAGCTGACTTTTGTGAAAAAAATTGGCCATCTAATCCATGGATTCGCTGCTTGAAAACAACTAAATTTGTATATGCATATGATGTGGTATTAGATTTGATAGCAAAACTAAAAGTTAAATTCCAAGATGAGATCACAAAAATTTCTTAGGCCTAAATGAACCTTTTAATTTAATTTTTTGTTTGTGCATGTGGTTTGTGACTAATGGGTTTATTTGTGTCCTACTAATAGGTTGTAAATGATGAATTGAACCATCTATTAAGGTTTAGGGTTTTAAACAAACTCATCCATGATTCCACACTATGAAAGGTTTGACAATTTCTTGATGTCTTGCTTGGGTGCTTATTGTACTCTTTTTTGTCTATTACATGGGCGTCTGTCTAGAATATGAAATGTCATATGTGTTTGTTTCATCTATCTTTTGTGCATGTCAATATCATTTGTAGTTTGGTGTGTTTTAATGTTTTCAATGTGTTGGTTGATGTTTCTTTTGTCTTTCATGAGTTTGTGTTTTTGTTTTTTGGAAATTTATTATGTTTGTGTCTAAATTTTTATGTTAGGTTTGTGTTTATGTATAATGCTTATGTATATGTGTATATGTTTAATGTTTTTGTGTTTGTGTTTGTTGCTTGTGTTTCTTGGAAGTTTGTTGTTTGTTGAATCTAAAGTGTGGGTAGAATGCATTGTGTGTCAACTATCAGGTTTCATGTGTGTTTATTGTGTTTATTGGAAGTCTATTATATCTTATGTGTGAATAATTTGTGTTATGTGTGTGGAATGTTAAGTTATGATTTTGTCTTCTCTTGAGCAACCATCATTGCTACATGTGTTATCATCGTTGATGTTCATTGCACCATAATTGTGCAAATCAGATTAGCAATGATGACATCCATCAAGGTCTAGAAATCCTCTTTGGTGATAAGGATATCCATTCATCGTTGGATGTGGTGAAAGCAAAGGTTAAAGGCCTCCTTTTGAACATGTGCTCCATTTTCCGAAGTAATGTTTTGATAGTACCCCAAAATGTATCATGGGTTGTTGTACATTCACTCCCGTGGGGCACCGAAACAAATGGGTACTTAGATCATCAATGATATGACCACACTAACATTGTGAAAGATGAGCAATCATAAGATGTGGCAAGCCAATACATGTATGTAGTGTTGTAAAGAAATGGATTGAAGATAAACAAAATGCAGGTGTGGTAGGACGAGTTAATAACTAAACACCTACCCTTGAACCGCACATGAGTAGAAATGTGCTCACATGATATTTGAAGGAGGGTATACCAAAAGCAAGGCAAACTCTTGTTCATGTAGGTGATCTGCCAAAAAAACCTACAATTAGGGATAAGATTGAATCATTGAACCTTCAAAAGGTGGGATGTGAAGGTGGACAACTTGGTGTAATAAGGCTTGGGTGTTTCGTAGTGCCATATGGAATGGAGGCATACCAGCCTCAACATGTGTTATTGCATCTAGAAGAATAAGGTGATCATCCTATTGGAAATGGGTGATAGGCACATGAATGATACATGTCCAACATTCCAAGAATGCAAGGACATCAATCCAAACCACATAAATGAGCCCAAGCTTGGCCAAAGAAGTAGGAATAATAGCCTAATGAAGAGTTAGGTGACCAATAGAACCACCAAAAGATCCCACACCAAGTAACTTTTCCAATGTAATTATGGTATGAGTATTAAACTTAGCATAATGTTACAAAATACTTCAAGATGGAAACATTATATGAAGCAAATAACCAAGGTACTAAGCATAGCATAATGAGAATAATGTTAAATCCACTTGAAGATTTACAAACATAGGGAGATTATATATCATCCCAAGATCATCATGAAGAGCTTCAACCACAAACGATTCAACAAATAATCTAAATCCCATCAGTGCGCCCAAAATATGAAAATTCGAATCAAGAATAAGAAACAAGGCTAAATCCCATCAGTGCGCCCAAAATATGAAAATTCGAATCAAGAATAAGAAACAAGGAAAAAATGATATAGAGTGGTCCAACCCTTGTGGAGACCAAACTACACATTTCAATTTAACTGCACTAAAAGTTTTAATGTTGAAAACTTTTGCTCTAATTGTAAAAAAACAAGAACCACATCTAATGGAAGACCTACTATATGCGTATCATCTGCCAACGAAAGGAAAACACAAGTAGGGTGGGTTGTTGCTATAGGGCAAAAATGAACCATAATAAACAATGTTCTTCCCAATGGGTCCCCTTGTTGTGTAGTTAATTTCGACAAAATGATTATGAAATCCCCATGTTGGGAAGCCTGAGAAAAATACAATGGGGATGGGTGTGCATAAAATCATCTAACAAATGGAAAAAGTTGATTTAAATAATTGGGCGGATTGTAACCTTAAAAAAATGGTTGATTGTGACACCGAATTGAAGGTGTTATAGATATCCATTTGTAACACCACCCAATCTAAGTGCAAATGTAATATTGTTTGAATGCTATGAACCATTATTTCACACCTGCCATGAATTGCTACACCAAATTAATGAAAATTTAAATGCTCCATGATATTATCATTAAATTAAATAACCAGTGTGTGGGCAACTAAATGATAGGTTAGTTCATTGATCTTGATGGGATTTATGTTTCCAAACTGTTTTTCTAATGTTAAGAATCAACATGTAAGGAAAAAAAACACGATATTAAATGTGGAAGATGACCTTGAGCAATGTGCCCATATATTTCAGAAAAAAGGTTGAAGCCATTTGCAAAATCATTTGACACAACAATCTCATAAAAGTTCATACACCATACTTGAAGGGCCATTAGAAAAAAGAGGAGATGAATGAGCCAAATTAAAAATAGATGCCTTTTGATCTAAATAACCGTCATCTTAAGATGGAAATCATCAACAAAAAGGGGGAAATCAACTTCAACAAGTGGATGAAGAAGGCAAAAGATTCTTAGAATTTTGTCAAATGGGGTTACGAATGTGCTTGCAGCTAGTGCATGTATTGCTTGAATGCATTCCCCAACATGAACAAAGGCATGTGCATGGTGTAATCGTGCTAATGGAGGTGGGGTTGGATTTGGAGTCGATTCCAAACATTTGCGAGAAGTTAAAACGATTGTTCTAATTATGTGCTCCTCTTGTAAAGTCTCCTAGTCGCCACCCATGTATTGACACAAGCAAACACAGGTCTATTGGTGGCCTTTCTCCTCACCATGTGAAGGAAAGGACAAACACCAAGAAGGGAATAATAAGAAAACATGCCAAGTTACAATATTGGAAGGATAAAATGCTAATCAAGATAAATGAATATGCAAAGCCCACTAAACATCAACTTGAAGAATATATAAAATATAATGGTATGAACAAGGACGAGGTAAACCCAAATGAAAAACATCAATGATGTTTATAGATGCAATCCATGTCCATGTTGAAGAGGGAGGAAGACGTGATAAATTTAGGCACAACATTGTCCCTGAAACAAATGATTCCTTATGAGTGACGCATAAAAGTTGGTGCTATGCTAAACCCCCCTGCACTGAATAGACAAATGCTAGAAGGACAAGAAATAGGGGGTCGTTGTTTGGCTTCAAATTACTAATAAATGATAGAACATTAATGTTAGGATATTAATAAATTCTCGAACATTGGCCCCAAGGGTTGCAAATTGGCTTCCCAAATTTGACAATATCTTTTTTTCAGCCTTAGGGCCAATATGAAGGCCATAAAGTTCAGCATTCATTAGTAAGATGGGGCAAATTGAAAAGATTTTTTCTATTTCAGCTTTGTCTCCTACTACTGTGAAGCCCTTGGCTAATTTCAACTTTTGCATCAATAGGAATGCTTGATTTGGGTGGAACATGGGCCCTGAATCCTAGTGTAAAGCGGCCCTTTAAGTTAAACTTATGGATGGATGGATGGATAGATGGATAGATGGCCCCATCAGATTTCTCCAGACACCCCAAAACTCTAAAGCATCTTCTTCTCACCTGTTTTGGGCTGTTGTGAATGCACAGCCCAAAAGTTTTTTGTCACCCAAAGTAACAAAAAACTGTGAAGCAATGAATGAAAAGCTCATTTAAGTTTACATTTAGAGAAGCATGCAAATACGCCAAAACAAACACTCTGACATGTAAACAAAACAGAAACAAATACAATATTTATAATGCTCTTTGCAGGACATGCAAATCAATAGGTTGCTTGCTTGCTCTGTTGTGCACATGCAGCCCAGCCCAGCCCAGCCCAGCCATACTTTGCCAGCACCCCAGAAATATTCAAACTTGATTTCATTGCCTGACACACACTCCCCTCTCCCTCCCTCCTGTTTTTGGCTCTTGGCTTTGGCTTGGCTTGAGCCTTATACACCAATAAGCAAATCCAAAAGGCCACTCCACAAAAATAATTTTAAAAAAAGAAAAGAAAAAAAAAGCCAGTTATTAGCCCTCAGACCAAAATGTTACCTTACCCTAAGGTCATTTTTGTCATTAAATGATCCTCAAAATAGTAAAATGATTTTAATTTTTTTTGTTTTTTTGGGTGAAAATTGTCAAGTTGACATGTTGAAAATCAATCATAATTATCTTAGGCTACATACACTCTGAATAATTTCACTACCCATTTCACAATATTTATTAGTAGATGATGAAAAAACTTATATAATTAAAAATCTTTAAAAATGAATGTATGTTTTGAAAAAATTAAAAATAATTATTCGTTTTTTGTCAATGTGGAGGAAACTGACACTAAGGCTACTATGGGTATTAGAATACATCTTGTAGTGTGCTAGAATACAAAAAAAAAAGTTGCAAATTGACGAGATTTATTTATTGTGACAAAGAAAATCTTAAGAGATTTTTACCAGAGTGTTTTATGAATTCTGACCCACATTTTTAATTCTGTAAATTTTTAGTTAGTGTCATGAGTGAGACCACTGATTTTTTTGGAAAAAAACATAGTGGGAGAAAAAAACTATATTGTAAATTTGACTTATTTAGCTAGCTTTTTTTTGGGCAAAAATTTTGCCAAATTTTCTATATCCAAATATTGAAAATAAGAAAACCCTAGTCATTGCTCATTAACTATTGATGGTAGTTTTAAAGAATAAAATTAAATATCATGGAGGATTTTAACTGGCTTAATTAGGCACAAATTTGTTCATTGGGGTCAGAGTTATAGATGGCTAGTTTGAGACCTACCTATGGACCTCTTATGCCCTGGTGGGCACATTCTACCTACCTCCCTTCATTCCTAGGGCCCACCCTAGCACACTCTAGTTATTCACATGGTAGGTTAGAAAAAGCTATGTCTTTACTAAGAGGCAGGATGTCATGGTAGGTTAGAAAAAGCTATGTCTTTACTAAGAGGCAGGATGTACTACTCTAGGGGACACCTTCTCTCATAATATACCTCCTACATTCATCCTAAGAGGAAGTGATTTTTTTTTTCTTTTTTTAAAATTTTTTTGGGGGTGGGGGGGAGATAATATGTCAAATCTAGAATTTTTTTTTCCAAAAATAGGAAAATTAGTCAAATTTACACCAGGGAAAAAAAATAAAAAATTCCAGAATTTTCCCAAATTTTTTTTCAGAAGAGATATGATAAAAATTTGTAATTTGGATGAAGAAGCTTTTGAGTAGTGAGAAAAGATGATTGGCTAAACTCAAGGATTGAACTACAGGTGGCATTTTAACTACCCTAGTAACCCCACCCCCCAGGCTGGTTTGGCAGGAAGATGTCTACTAATTAATTATGTATGTTTTTGTCAGTTATGTTTGGCAGTGAATATAATAATATTTTTACAATAATTGTGCTTCAGATCTTCATTCAGATTTTTTGCATGACAGGCGACCTATTTTTTCAGAATTTTTGACAAATTAATAATTAATTACTGCCACTAGGTACTTACTACAATAATCCTCACTCTACTACTACAACTAATAGGCCAATATTTCATGTTTATAGGTGAAGATGAGGATGTATAACTTGCACACTATTTTGGATGTGATCACCCCTCGTACAGACCCACATTACCTTGACACTCGTAGAGGCTCATATAACATGGTG
>Ga0209208_10013471_pt1 | contig 10211 bp, 4 predicted proteins | sample S1TSphfallax_3_FD_187694 | JGI IMG/M metagenome (GOLD analysis project Ga0209208, IMG submission 187694) | Host-associated microbial communities from peat moss isolated from Minnesota, USA - S1T2_Fd - Sphagnum fallax MG (SPAdes) (version 2) | ecosystem: Host-associated > Plants > Peat moss >... | reverse complement strand
AAGCGCGGCTCGGAGCGCATTCCTCAAGCGGTTGGGCAAAGTCCACTAGAGCCGGGAACCGCTCGGAGAAAAAAGAGGCGTCCTCCTTTCGAGGGGTGGCGCCTCTTTGATTGCGTGCGCCCGGCCGCGAGCCGCTGGAGCACCTCCAGGCGCTGGATTTCCTTGGGGGTCATGGCGATCAGGTCGCTCCTCATGGACCGGCCTTCGGTCTGGCCCAGGGGACATTTCTCTCCTGCGGGAGATGGGGACATCTCTAATTTGCGCTTATCGGGCGACCCCAGCGGGGTTGACGGGCCCAAGACGGGGACGGTATACTACCTGCCTATGCCCGTCGGTGTATAAGAAGAAGCTGAGCGAGGACGCCTCACTCCGTCTGGGGGCTCCTTGCCTTTTTTGCGTTTCCCGACATTTTCCGCGTTACGAGAGTAGTTACACAGAATAATGGCTTCCAAAACGACCGTCGATAAAGCCGAAAAACCGAAGGCGCCCGCGCGCAAGCGCGCCGTCGCGGCCAAGCCCGAACCCGCGCTTGGCAACGGTTCGGCGGTCAAACAGCAGAACATCGCCACCGCGACCTTCGAGGTTCCCGCGGAGGCGTTTACCGTTGAGGCCTACGACGATCCCGGTCCGAAGCGGCCGCGTTACACGTTCGCGAAGATCGCGGACGTGCTCTCGATCCCGGACCTGATCGAGCTCCAGAAAGCCTCCTTCAAGTGGTTCATCAACGATGGGCTGCGCGAGGCATTCGACTCGATCTCGCCGATCAAAGATTTCACCGGCAACCTCGTGCTCGAGTTCGGCGAGCACTCGCTCGGCGAACCGAAGTACACGGTCGAAGAGTGCCGCGAGCGCGACATGACCTACAGCGCGCCGCTGCGCGTCCGCGTCCGCCTCATCACGGCCGAGTCGGGCGAAATCAAGGGTATCCCGGACCAAGAGATCTTCATGGGCGATTTCCCGCTCATGACGGACAAGGGCACGTTCATGATCAACGGCGCGGAGCGCGTGATCGTGAGCCAGCTCGTCCGCTCGCCGGGCGTCTACTTGCTGCAGGACAGCGACACCAACAACCGGCCGACGTACAACGCGACGATCATCCCGAACCGCGGCGCCTGGATCGAATTCGAGACCGACAACGGCACGAAGAACGACGAGACCGAAGGCACGATCGGCGTCCGCATCGACAAGAACCGCAAGATCTACGCGACGACCTTCATCCGCGCGCTCTCGAAGCCGGATCTCGGCTTCAACTGGGACAACGACGAAGCGATCCTCGCGCTCTTCGACGGCTCGCCCTTGATCGCCAACTGTCTCGAAAAAGACAAGGACATCAAGACCAAAGAAGACGCGCTCAAAGAAATCTACAAGAAGCTGCGTCCGGGCGAGCCTGAGAACGCGGAGAACGCCGAGAAGCTGCTCGAGTCGCTGTTCTTCGATGAGAAGCGCTACGATCTCGCCGGCGTCGGCCGCTACAAGCTCTCGGGCAAACTCGAGCGCGAGTACCCGGCCGCTGGTCTGCGCATCCCGCCGATCGACAAGAAGGCGCTCACGCGCGAAGACATGATCGCGGTCATCCGCCGCCTGATCAAAGTCGCGACGAAGCAAGTCAACAAAGACGACATCGACCATCTCGGCAACCGCCGCATCCGCTCCGTCGGCGAATTGCTGCAGAACCAGTTCCGGGTCGGTTTGCTGCGCCTCGAACGCGTCGTGCGCGAGCGCATGACGGTGCAAGACATCGAGACGGTGACGCCGCAGGCGCTCATCAACATCCGTCCGGTCGTCGCGGCGATCAAAGAGTTCTTCGGCTCCTCGCAGCTCTCGCAGTTCATGGACCAGACGAACTCACTCGCCGAGCTCACGCACAAGCGCCGCCTCTCGGCCCTCGGGCCGGGCGGTCTCTCGCGCGAACGCGCGGGCTTCGAGGTCCGCGACGTCCATCACAGCCACTACGGCCGCATCTGCCCGATCGAAACGCCGGAAGGCCCGAACATCGGTCTGATCGGTTCGCTTGCGACCTATGCGCGCGTGAACCGCTTCGGCTTCATCGAGACGCCGTACCGTCAAGTCACGAACGGGATCGTCTCGAACGATCTCAAGTACCTCACCGCCGATCGCGAAGACGAATACATCATCGCGCAAGCCAACACGCCGATCGACGAGAAGGGCAAGATCACCGCGTCCGCCGTCGTCGCGCGCTACGCCGAGGAATACGTCGAAGAGCCGCCGGCGCGCGTGCAGCTGATGGACGTTTCGCCGAAGCAGATCGTCTCGGTCGCAACGGCGCTGATCCCGTTCCTCGAGCACGACGATGCGAACCGCGCCCTGATGGGTGCGAACATGCAGCGTCAGGCCGTGCCGCTGCTCCGTCCGCAGGCGCCGATCGTCGGCACCGGCATGGAGTATCGCGCCGCGAAAGACTCCGGCGGCTGCGTGCTCGCACGCGAAGCCGGCGAAGTGATCGGCGTCGACGCGAAGGCGATCACGCTACGTCACGACACCGACGGGCTCGAACACGCCTACGACCTGCTCAAGTTCACGCGCTCGAACGCCGGCACGTGCATCAACCAGAAACCGATCGTCGAGATCGGCGATAAAGTGATGCGCGGCCAGATCCTCGCCGATGGTCCGTCCTCGGAACAGGGCGAGCTCGCGCTCGGCCAAAACGTGCTCGTCGCGTTCATGCCGTGGGAAGGCTACAACTACGAAGACGCGATCCTGATCAGCGAACGCATGGTCAAGGACGATCGCTTCACCTCGATCCACATCGAGGAGTACGAGTGCGAAGCCCGCGACACGAAACTCGGGCCCGAAGAGATCACGCGCGACATTCCGAACGTCGGCGAAGATTCGCTCAAGGATCTCGACGAGAACGGCATCGTGCGCATCGGCGCCGAGGTTCGTCCCGAAGACATCCTCGTCGGCAAGGTCACGCCCAAGGGCGAAACCGAGCTGACCGCTGAGGAACGCCTCTTGCGCGCCATCTTCGGTGAGAAGTCGCGCGAAGTGCGCGATACATCCCTCAAAGTGCCGCACGGTGAAAAAGGCAAGATCATCGACGTCAAGCGCTTCTCGCGCGAAAACGGCGACGAACTCTCGCCCGGCGTCAACCACCTCGTGCGCGTCTACGTCGCGCAGAAGCGCAAGATTCTGCAAGGCGACAAGATGGCCGGCCGTCACGGCAACAAGGGCGTCATCGCCAAAGTTCTGCCGGAAGAAGACATGCCGTACCTCGAGGACGGCACCCCGGTCGACATCGTTCTGAACCCGCTGGGCGTGCCGTCGCGCATGAACCTCGGCCAGATCATGGAGACGCATCTCGGCTGGGCCGCCTCGATGCTCGGCCTGCGCGTTGCGACGCCCGTCTTCGACGGCGCGCACGCGGAAGACATCGCCGAGTGGCTGCAAGACGCGGGTCTCCCCGCCGACGGCAAGACCTGGCTGCGCGACGGGCGCACCGGCGACCGCTTCGGCCGTCCGATCACCGTCGGCTACATCTACATGCTCAAACTCGCCCACTTGGTGGACGACAAGATCCATGCCCGCTCGACCGGCCCCTACTCGATGATCACCCAGCAGCCGCTGGGCGGCAAGGCGCAGTTCGGCGGCCAGCGCTTCGGCGAGATGGAAGTCTGGGCGCTCGAAGCGTACGGCGCGGCCTACACGCTCCAAGAGTTGCTCACCGTCAAGTCGGACGACGTCGTCGGCCGCGTGAAGACCTACGAAGCGATCGTCAAGGGCGAGAACGTGCTCGAGCCGGGCGTTCCGGAATCGTTCAAGGTCCTGATCAAAGAACTCCAATCGCTGGCGCTGGACGTCAAAGTCCTCACCGAGCAGCGCGAAGAGATCGAGATCAAGATCCAGGACGACGACGTCTCGGATCGCGCGCAAGAGATCGGTCTGCTCATGGGCGACGATCAGCCGATGCAGTCGCAGACGGCGCTCGCGGAACGCGAAGCCGAACGCGAACGCCTCGCGGCGGCTGCCTCGGCAGCAGCCGGGATCGAAACGCCGGAAGCCGGCACGGTCGAAGTCGTCGATGAGGAAGCCGAAGAGGAAGAAGACGTCGACGATTCCGCTCCGCTCGTCACCCCGTCGTCCAAGCGCGGCGGCGGCGACGATGAAGACATCGTCCCCGTCACCCCGCTCGGCGGCCTGCGTGCGACGATGACCGAAGACGGCGAACTGATCGTCGACGAAGTCGTCGACGAAGACGTCCCGGTCGTCGCGGACGAAGAGGAAGAAGACCAAGGCTACGTGCTCGAGGAAGAGGACGAAGACTACTTGGAAGAATCCGAAGAGGACGAAGGTCCGGTCGTCCACTCCACCGACGACGACTTCTAGGCCCCCCGAGAGGCTCTAAAGAGAAACGCCCGGCTCAATGAGCCGGGCGTTTTTTATCCTGTGGTGCCGGAGTGTCACCCTGATCCCCCGCGGTATCACCTAGAGGTGCCAGTGGTCATCCTGAACCGCCACCGTGTCATCCTGAGCCTGTGGCGGTATCACCTAGAGGTGCCAGTGGTCATCCTGAACCGCCACCGTTTCATCCTGAGCCTGTCGCGATCTCACCCAGAGGTGCCAGAGTATCATCCTGAGCCGCCACCGTGTCATCCTGAGCCTGTCGAAGGATGGGCGTGCCACTCAACGTTATCTCACGCCCATCCTTCGACAAGACTCAGGATGACACATCGGCACCTTATGCCGGCAGAAGGGAATCACGTGACACCCGAATGGTGTCTATTCGTCGGTCGGGCGGTGACGACCGATGAGGCGGAGATACGTACGCGGCCCGAAACTGGCGTCGGCTTCGATGCGCCGGAACGCCTCTTCGCGAATCTCGCCCGCGAGTCGCTTGCGCGTCTCGATCGCATTTTGCAACTCGCGAAACGCGCGCTCGAAGGCGTCACCTTCGAGGTGGCCGATCTCGCGTTTGAGCCGGTCGATATCGTGATTTAACTTGCTTTGCAACTCACGGCTCACGTCGATCTCCGTTGCATGAATGCGACTGAGCAGGGCGTTGAGTTCCTCGACGGTCGGTAACCCATAGGCGCTCCGTGGCGATGGAGCGTCGCTCGTCTCGCTGCGGCGCGGCCGACCGGGCCGGCGGACGGGGCCCGCCATCCGCGCATCGCGTCCGGGTGCGTCGAAATTGGGATAGAGCCGAATGATCGAAGCGATTCGCTGCGGACCTTTGGGCGATTGTAGGCCCTCGGCGAGCCCCGCCATGATCAATCGCGACCGCAGGGCCGTATCGTTGATTATTCGCAACTGGGTTGGATCGGCACCACTCGGGGGTTGATGTTTTCCAAAAAAGTCATGCGGACTCGCAACCGGTAGCGCAAGTGCTTTTTCGAGTAACGTACTCCGAGCGGAGCGGACGGTTTCCACAGTACCCAACTGTACGACGGCCGACAATGCGTTCCCCCGGAAGCGAGCAAGCGTGTCGTATGTATTACGGGTGAGAGGAGGTATCATTTTACTTCCCCTCGACGGAGAAGACACCGCGTCTTCCCACGAAACCGCCGGCGCCGGGTGCGAGTTGGTTCTACCCTTGTAGCCAGATATAGCGAGCGATCAGCGCGACGGCGACGAGGTATAATAGCCAATCGACGTCCTTGCCGCGGCCGCCGAAAAGTTTGATCGCGGCGAAGCTGATCACCCCGAAACTCACGCCGTTCGCAATCGAAAACGTGAGCGGCATGAGCACGATCGTCAGGAAGCCGGAAACGACGATCGCATAATCGTCCCACGTGATGTACCGGACCCCATCGAGCATGAGCGCGCCGACCACGATGAGCGCGGGCGCCGTGGCGGCGGCCGGGATCGCCGCCGCCAGCGGCCAGAACGCGGTCGAGAGGGCGAAGAGCACCGCGACGGCGACCGCGACGAGGCCGGTCCGACCGCCTTCCTCGATGCCGCTGGCGCTCTCGATGTAGGCCGTCGTCGTGCTCGTGCCGAGGAACGCGCCGCAGATCGCCGCGAGCCCGTCGCAGGCGAAGGTGCGCCGCGAGCGCGGCATGTTGCCGTGCTCGTCGAGCACGCCGGCTTTGTTGGCGAGGGCGACGAGCGTTCCGGTCGCATCGAAGAAATCGACGAAGAAGAACGTGAAGACGACCGCTCCGAGGCCGAGCCCGAACGCCCCCCGGAAGTCGAGCGCGCCGGTGAGCCCAGCCGGCGAGACGGGCAGCGCCACGATCCCGTTCGTGAAGCCGCCGAACGGCACGAGCGCGCCGTGTGGGCCGCCGGCGTAGACCGGCGCATGGGTGACGATCGCCGCGAGCGTCGACACGAAGATGCCGATCAAGATCGCGCCGGGGATGCGCCGCGAGATCAGGATCGCGGTCACGAGCAGGCCGAAGAGCGCGATGAGCACGCTCGGCGCCGAGAGCGGCCCGAGCGTGATGTACGTGGCGGGATCGGTCACGACGACGCCGGCGTTCTTGAGGCCGATCAGCGCGAGAAACATCCCGATCCCCGCCGACACCGCGAACTTGAGATGCCGCGGGATCGCGCGCACGATCGCTTGCCGCACGCCGACCAGCGCGAGCAGAACGAAGATCGACCCCGAGATCGCGACCGCGGCGAGCGCCGTCTGCCACGGAATCTTCTGCCCGAGCACGACCGTATAGGCGAAGTACGCGTTGAGCCCCATCCCCGGTGCCTGCGCGAAGGGATACTTCGCAACGATCCCCATCAGGAGACTGCCGACGGCCGCCGCCAGCGCCGTGACCACGAGGATTTTCGCAAAGCCGTTCGGGATGACGATCGCGTTCCCGAGCACGGCCGGATTGACGAGCAGCACGTACGACATCGTCAAGAACGTCGTGAGGCCGGCGCGCAACTCGCGGGGAATGGTTGAACCCGCCGCGGTGATACCGAAGTAGCGATCGATCATCGCTACGGGGCTGCCACGGCGGAGCGAGCGGTTCCCGCACGTCCGGTTTGTGTATATGGCCGGGCGAAAGCGGCGCCTTCGTCGAAGTATGGGAGCGATGAGGTGCAGACGATGAGCGAGCTCGTGCGGTTCGCGGGGCTCGAGCGAAGCTATGGTGCGCGCGATGTGTTCGCGGGTCTCGACGGCGTGATCGCCGATGGTGACCGGATCGCGCTCGTCGGTCCCAACGGTGCCGGAAAATCGACGCTCGTGCGCGTACTTGCGGGCACGAACGAACCGGATGGCGGCACGCTCGTGCGCGGACGCGGTATGCGCCTGGGCTACCTCGCGCAAGACGCCGCCGAAGGCGGCCCGCAGACGCTGCGCGCGGCGTTCGACGGTGCGCTCGAAGCCGGCCACGCGATGGAGTGGGAGATCCGCTCGACGCTCAACCGATTCGATTTCACCGATGCCGATTGGGACCGCTCGCTCAGCGAGTTCTCGGGCGGCGAACGCACGCGCGCGTTGCTCGCGCGCACGCTTTTGGAGAAGCCGGATTGGCTGATCCTCGACGAGCCGACCAACCACCTCGATGTCGAGACGGTGCGTTTTCTCGAAGATCTCATCGCCGGCGACGGGCGCGCGTTTCTGGTCGTCTCGCACGACCGCTATTTCATCGAGCGTATCGCGAATCGGATCTGGGAGCTCGATCGCGGCAAACTCGAAATGTATACCGTCAAGACCGGTCGCGCGTACACCGATTTTCTCGAACAGCGCGCGCAGCGAGAAGCCGACCGCCTGCGGCGTTACGAGGCAGCGCAAAGTGAGCGCAAGCGTCAGCGCGCGGTGATCGAAGAATTGAAGACGCACGGATCGCATAATTATTCGCACGTTCGGAGCCGCGAGAAGGCCCTGGGCCGGGTCGTCGAAGAGGCCGCACCGGACGCGCCGCGCCGCGCGATCTCCGTCGGCCTGACCGCCGCGCGCCGCGCGACGAACGGCTTCGCAATCGAAGTGAACGGCATCGCCAAGAGTTACGACCGCGAACTTTTTTCCGGCGTGACCGTCAGCTTCACGCGCGGCGATCGCGTCGCGATCGTCGGGCCGAACGGGGCGGGCAAATCAACGTTCTTGAGCATTCTCGCCGGGCAACTCGATCCCGATCGCGGCAGCATCCGCTACGGCACCGGGCTCACGACGGGCTACTACTCGCAATCGTCGGTCGACGATCTCCCGGCCGGTGCCTCGGCGGCCGACGCCGTGATGGCGATGGGCGTAACGGACGAGGTCGCACGCGGTCTGCTCGGGCGCCTTGGACTCGGCGGCGATTCGGGCGACAAACCGGTCGAAGCATTTTCCGGCGGTGAGCGACGGCGCATCATGCTCGCGCGGCTGATGGCGCGGCGCGCCGATTGTCTCTTCCTCGACGAGCCGACGAACGATCTGGATATTCCGAGCCGCGAAGCCTTGGAGGATGTGCTCGCGGAGTACGCCGGCGCGCTCTTCATCGTCTCCCACGATCGGTTCTTGCTCAAGCGCCTCGGCGAACGCGTCGTCGCGATCGACGGCGGCAAACTCGAGATCATCCCCGGCGACTACGAAGCCTACGAGCGCGCCCATCATGCCGCCGCGCAAGCCGGAGCAAACGGCAACGCGGGGCGCTCGAAGCGCGAAGCGCCCGCGAAGCCGGCGAAGAACGGCACGCACGATGCGCGCCAGGACGAGTTCCGCCGCAAACGCGAGCTCGCCGCGGCCGAAAAAGCCGTCGCCGATTTGGAAACCGCGCGGATGGATCTGGAAGCGCAATTCGCCGCGCCCGATGTCTACGAGGATCCGGCGAACGTCGTCAAACTTCGCAAGGCGATCGAACAGAACCGCAAGGACAGCGAGGCCGCGATGAAACGCTGGGAACAGGCCATGGCCGCAGCGGAGGCGGTTTCCGCGTAGCAGCGCGCCTGGAGTCAAGACGGCCATGGAACGCCGGAAGCGCGCCATGGCCGACCTGACTCCCCACACCCGGTGTCGGGCGAGTTTGGTCGCTTAGACCGGGACCGCCGTTTTGAACTGGGCTTCTTCGGTCGATCCGGTGAGCGCGGTCGTGGAGGACTGGCCGCCGCCGACGATCTTTGCGATCTCATCGAAGTAGCCGGTGCCGACTTCGCGCTGGTGACGCGTCGCCGTGTAGCCGCGCGATTCGCTGGCGAATTCGCGTGCTTGGAAGTCGGCGTACGCCGTCATCCCGGTGCGGCCGAACTCGTAGGCGAGATCGAACATCGCGTGGTTGAGGGTGTGGAAGCCGGCCAGCGTGATGAACTGGAAGCGGTAGCCCATCTTCGCGAGTTCGCTACGGAACGCTGCGATCGTCGCATCATCGAGCTTCGCCTTCCAGTTGAACGACGGCGAGCAATTGTACGCAAGCAGCTTGCCCGGGAATTGCGCGTGGATTCCGTCCGCGAACTGGCGCGCTTCGTCGAGGTCGGGATGCGAGGTCTCGCACCAGATCAGATCGCAGTAGGGCGCGTAGGAGAGACCGCGCGAAATCGCGGCATCGACGCCGCTGGTGACGCGGAAGAAGCCCTCGGGCGTTCGTTCGCCGGTGCAGAATTTGCGATCGACGGGATCGATGTCGCTGGTGAGCAATTGCGCGGCGTCGGCGTCGGTGCGCGCGATGATCACGGTCGGAACGTCGAGCACGTCGGCCGCGAGCCGCGCCGCGATGAGGTTTTTCACGGCCTGCTGCGTCGGGATGAGCACTTTGCCGCCGAGGTGGCCGCATTTCTTCTCCGAGGCGAGTTGGTCTTCGAGATGGACGCCTGCGGCGCCGGCTTCGATCATCGCCTTCATCAGCTCGAACACGTTGAGCGCGCCGCCGAAGCCGGCTTCCATGTCGGCGACGATCGGGGCGAACCAGTCGATCTGATCGTTGCCTTCGCTGTGGTCGATCTGATCGGCGCGCATGAGCGCGTTGTTGATCCGTTTGACGACCTCGGGGACGGAGTTCGCGGGATAGAGGCTTTGATCGGGATACATTTGGCCGGCGACGTTCGCGTCGGCGGCGACTTGCCAACCCGAGAGATAGATCGCCTTGAGGCCTGCGCGGACCGCCTGCACCGCTTGGTTCCCGGTCAGGCAACCCAGCGCGGCGACGGGCTCCGGTTCGCGGAGCAGCGCCCGCAATTTCTCCGCGCCGCGGCGCGCGAGGGTATGTTCGATGATGACGGAACCGCGCAGCCGTTCGACATCGGCGGCGGTATAGGGGCGGTCGACCTCGCGGGTCAATTGCTCGATATCCATGGCGCCGATGGTAACCGCTTTCTCGCGCTGTGTCCGGGGCTCG